>Ga0189276_10039_pt1 | contig 233711 bp, 266 predicted proteins | sample N26A31minimetaG_FD_130321 | JGI IMG/M metagenome (GOLD analysis project Ga0189276, IMG submission 130321) | Marine microbial communities from the Costa Rica Dome - N26 A3-1 mini metaG | ecosystem: Environmental > Aquatic > Marine > Oceanic > Photic zone | place: Costa Rica: the Eastern Pacific... | reverse complement strand
GAGAAAATAGCTCGATGCCAGGTAAAACATTCTCCAAATAGGTTGATGATGTGCTGATTGCTGAAGCGATTACCATCACCACCCACGAAGAAGCCACCTCACCTTGAGGTGGCTTTTTTGTTGTAAGGTTTTAGTAGACTTTTGCGCTCATCTGTGCCAAGACGTTCACTAGTTCGACGTTTAAGTGGCCAGATTTGGAAGGCTTGTCAGCGTTGGAATAATGCTGAGTGTGTTGATTTAAGTGCTGCTTTTGCATATTTCGTTCTTCAGTCGTTCTTTCCGCTGCTTCTGATTGCGTTGTCTGTTGCCGCAAGGGTGTTTGGCAAAACGGATAGTGTGGATAATGTGTTGGCCTCGGTGACGCAGGTCTTGCCGCCGTCAGCAACCAGCCTTGTTGATTCGACCTTGCGTGGGTTGGTGGATCAAGGCTTTGGCGCTGGAATCCTCGGTGTTGTCGTTTTGCTTCTAACGGCCAGTAATGCTTATTTAACGCTCCAGCGTGGAGCTGATCGCTTGTGGTCTGAGATTCTGCCCGAGCCATCAATCGGTTTGTCTTGGTGGCAACAGGTTGGACAGTTTTGTAGAACACGTGTTGAAGCCTTCCTGACGGTTTTTGCCATATCTGTTTTAATCGTTTTTCAACAGTTGGTACTCAGTATTGGGCAGCTTCCTGAGGACATTCTTGGCTTATTGGATGGCGTCGTTCCTGGCTTAATGGGGATCGTGCGCTCCAGTCCCATTCTTCCTCTCGGGCGGATTCTTGTTCCCGCGTTGATCTTGTCTTTGATGGCTTGGTTGCTTCAGGTAGTGTTGCCCAGCCGTCGTGTTCCTGCAATTCCACTCATTCCTGGCGCGTTGTTGATTGGATTCGGTCTCGCCTTTCTCAATAAAATTCTGAGTTTGAGTATTGTTTCTCTGGGTAATCGCTATCAGGCCTATGGCGTGATTGGTGGCGTTTTGGTGTTAACGCTTTGGGTTTGGTTGGTGGGTGTGATTCTTTATTTTGGCCAGTGCTTGAGTGTTGAATTGGCTGCAGTTCGTTTTGCGAAACCCCGGCTCGGGGAACCGAACAGCGCGTCGCCTTGAACTTTGATTTAACTCTGCGAAGCTGATTCAACGGACCCTTTCCGTTGAAGCCCATGAATCGATCACCAGCAGTGTTGTGGATCGGAGTTGTGTTGCTCCTGCTGCTGCCAACCGCTGCCGGTCGTCTCTTGCTTGATCTCGCCGGTGGCGTACTGCTGGCTCTTTTGGCGCTTCCTTTTATCCTTTCAGGTCTTGGTTGGATTGGCTGGAAGCTTTTGCAGTCTCGGATGATCAGCTGTACCGCCTGCGGTGCTACGGGTCTGAAGGGGGCTGCAGTTTGTGCCGTATGCGGCACTCCCTACGCCAGTGCGGGAGGAGCCAGCCCGGCCAGTGCGGCGGCCCCGTCTGCACCTGCCAGTGATCTCACCATTGACGTGGTGGCTCAGGATGTGGATTCCGATTCCTGAGCCTGAAGCTGTCGTTCCCGCAGGAACAAGAAAAACGGAGCAGCGCAGGCAAAGGCCAGACCGAAGCTCAGGGGGATGGCCAGCCACCAGCCTTTGATCTTCTGACGTGGTCCTTCCACACAGATCCACAGCGTGACGGCACTGGCCCCCACCAGCAGGTCAGCGCTCAAGGAGCGTGACGCGGCTGTGCTGCTGGCATCGGCGATGAATCGCGCTAGATCAAAGGCTTGTCCACCGCTTTCGGCGATGAATTCCAGGTTGGCCTTCCAGGGCAGGATCGCTCCCAACACAGCAAGAAGCAGATAAATCCAAGGCAGGGCTTTACGCATCGGTTGTGGCTTTGAGAGTTGTGGGATCAAGCTCGACAATCGACTGCTCCACGCTGTCGAGCAGGCTCTGACACCGGTTCAGATACACCTCGCCATGGAGCACTTTTTGCTGCAAGTCCGCCAACGGAACACTGTCGTTCTGTAGTTCAGCAAGCAGCAGATCCAAAGCCTGTATGGCTTCCTCGTAGCTCAGTGTCTCGGCATCCTTCCGCCACGATTCGATGCTATCGCGTTGCTCTTTCTTGACTTGGCGCTTGCTCATCAGGAGGAGGTGGTGGGTGCACTGGGCTGGATCTGATCGACTCGAGCTTCAAGGCTTCCGTTGCTCATTTGAATGTTGAGCTGATCACCGATCTTGACGGATTCCAGGTCTGAAATGGGGTCGCCGGCGGTGTTGCTGATCAGAGCCAAGCCGCGTTTCAGCCAGCGTTCCGGTGAAAGTGCGTTGAGCAATTGCTGCCTTTGAGCCAGTGCCTGGCGTTGGCGTTTGATCTTTTCCAGTGGAGACTGTTGCTGAAGGGCTACGTCTCGATCCTGAAGACGCTGACGTTCGCGAAGGATTCTCCCCAGCAGCGCCTCTTTCAATCGGCTTTGCCGCTGCGCTAGTCCTTGGCGTTCCGCCTCGCTGTCAGGCAGCAAGGCCACGATCGCTGCCGTGGGCGTGGCTGCACGATGGTCTGCCACCAGATCGGCGACGGTGAGATCATCCTCATGTCCCAGGCCTGTCACCACCGGTATGGGGTAGTTCGCCAGGAGGCGGCAAAGCGCCTCGTTGTCGAACACTGCCAGGTCTTCCCGGCTGCCACCGCCGCGGGCGAGCACCAAAGCGTCCAGTCCCAACTCATCTGTGCGCTCGGCCAAGGCTTCCAGGGTGCTGATGATCGTCGGTGCCACGGAACCCTGCACTGGAATTGGCACCACGATCAGCTGCGTCATGGGCCAGCGTTCCGCCGCGGTGCGGAGCATGTCGGCCAGGGCGGAACTGGGCACGCTGGTGAGCACCGCGATCGAGGCGGGTTGTCTCGGAAGCGGCCTCTGATGGCTTGGGTCGATCACCCCCTCCTGTTCCAGCAGTTGCCGCACCCGTTCAAAGTCGCGCAGCACCGTACTGAGGCTTGGCCGGATATCCAGCGCCTGAACGGTGAGGCTGGCTCGTGCTGCCCAGAAATTGAGCTTGCCCACCACGGTGACGCCGTCACCGTCTTTGGGTTGATAGCTCAATTGAGCCAGCTTCGAAGCCCACACCACACCGGAAATGCTGGCGGAGCCGTCGGTGAGGGTGAGCCAGAGGTGGCCCTTTTTGAGTTGTGGCCGGGAGACCGTTGCTTCCAGTAAAAAACGCGGCGCAAAACCGCGTTCCAGCAGGCTGCCGATGGCTGTGTTCAGCTCAGCAACGGAATAGGTCGGAAGACGATCAACGCTCAAGGCGGCTGTAGGCGTAACCCCAGTAGATGCAGACAACGGCTGAGATGCTGGTCAACAGAACGCCCCAGTTTTGGTGGATCTGGGTGGCACCAATCGTGCAGATCACCAAGGCGCTGCTGAGCAGCCTTGATCCATCACGTCTGTTCTGAACGTAAAGCGGTGCCAACGACTGCCTCAGTGGAATCCTCCCCACTGTGCTGCATCAGCGGTGGCTGGTGGAGAGGCAACAAAAAACCCCCCGGCGAGCCGAGGGGTTCTGTGAATCCGCGGAGCGGAAATCAGCCGAGGCCGATCTGGGACAGGATGCCCTGGCCGGTCAGGAGCTCGGTGCCGAGGCCGATCACGATGCCCAGCATGGCCAGACGACCGTTCCAGGTTTCAGCGAAGTTGACGAAGCCGAAGCGTGCGTTGTCAGACATGGGTGGGAACCGGTTGGTTTGGGACAAATGTAACAAAGGTTGGAGTTTTGTTGAGTGTGTTTACGGCTACGCGCCGGGCTTTTCCTGGTCAGGGTTGCTGGCCGCTCAGCCGGCGTTTGGTTCGGGCCGTCGGCAGCGCCTGTCGGGGATCGTCGGGCCAGGGGTGCTTGGGGTAGCGCCCCCGCATCTCCCGGCGCACCTCCCTGTAACTGCCTTGCCAGAAGCCTTTGAGGTCACGGGTGCGCTGCAAGGGGCGTCCGGCTGGTGAGAGCAGTTCTAGCGTGACGGGAATGCGGCCATTCAGGACGTGTGGGCCGTCGTCAGATCCGAACATCTCCTGCAATTTCACGGCGAGGATCACTTCGTCGGCGGTGTAGAGCAGCGCGGCTTGCCGGCCGGAGGGGATCGGGATGCGGCGCGGCAGCAGAGCATCCAGCTGTTGCCTGAAGCTCCAGTCCAGATCGCCCCAGAGTGCTTCTTCCAAGGCTGTCGCGCTGATGTCGCTCCAGCCCAGGCAGCCCTCCAAGCATGGGCCAAGCCAGCTGTCAGTCTGCTCCAGCAGGGTTGTCAGATCGCGATCAGGCCAGGGGGCGCCCACCTGTTGGTGCATCCATGCCAGCCGTTGGCGCAGCTGATCGCTGTTGTCCGTCCAGGGCAGGGCATCAAGGTTGGCATCCTTCTTCAGCTGCTCGATCAGCAGGTTGCGGCACAGCGCTGCGGCTGGTGAAGGCTGTGGCGTTCGGCGCACCACCAAGGCCCCCAGTTTGAGCTGGCGTTCGGCACGGACCCGCTGTCGTTCGGGATCCCAGCTGGCTTCGTCCTGCCAGTGGCCGTCCCGCTCAGCGATGCTCTGCAGGGTGCTCCGGCTCAGGGCGACGGCCATCTGGATCCGCGTGTCCCGGCCGCCCATGTCGACCCTGGCGACGGCCAGGGCTGGACTGCCCTGGAGCGGATCCCAGGGCAGCAGGGTTGCTCCGCGGCCCTGACGCAGCTGATAGCGACCGACCTGACCTGGACGCTGTTGCGCCAGCCATTCCGGAAAGGCCGCCAGGATCAGCTCGCCCGCATTGACGGAAGCGTTTCGCTCCTGGGGTGAGGCACCCAGTCGCTTCAGTTGACGGTGAAGTTGCTGGCTGAGCGTTCGCAGGGATGGATGGCGCTGGATGCTCTTGAGCCTGGCCTCGAGATCGCTGCCGATCTGGCGGCGATCGAACGGATCCCGTTCGCTGAGGATGGCCGCCAGATCACAGCCCAGCTGGGGGGCGCCCCGTTCTTGGGCCTTCAGCAGCAGCATGCCGAGACGAGGGTGAACGCCGAGGCAGCCGATCAGCCGTCCCCGCTCGCTGATGCGGCCGTCGTGCTCCAGCAGGCCGAGTTGTTGAAGGCCGAGCTGTCCCTCCTTCATGGCTGCTGCGGGGGGAGGGTCCAGCCACGGCAGTTCTTCCCCCAGTCCAGCCCCCCATTGGGCCAGTTCCATCAGCACGGGCTGGGGATCTGCCAGCAGCAGTTCAGGGGGGTGAAAGGGGGGGCGCCGCTGTTGCTCTGCCGGTGACCAGAGGCGGATGCAGTGGCCCGGGCATTGCCGGCCTGCCCTGCCCCGGCGCTGTTCCGCACTGGCCAGGCTGGCGACGGTGGTCTCCAGACCCTCCATGCGGGTGTTGGGGTCGTAACGCAGTTGACGGCTGAGGCCGCTGTCAATCACCAGGCGCACCCCATCAATCGTGAGAGAGCTCTCTGCAATGGCGCTGGCCAGGATGATGCTGCCGTCTTGGTTGGGCTCGCAGCGCTGCAGGGCTGAACTCTGCTGCTGCAAGGGCAGCTGACCGTGCAGCGCCTGAATCTTCCAGTTCTGCAGGGACGGGGCGGCCGTCAGGGCCTGTCTGCAGCGTTCAATCTCCGCCAGCCCCGGCAGAAAGACCAGAACCCCGCTGCCCTGCGGTTGGTCAAGGGCGTGTTGCTCGATGGCGCGCAGCACCTGTTTCGGCAGGGGTTCGTCCGGCCGTGGTGGTTGGTGGTGGGTGTCCACCGGGTAACAGCGGCCCGGGCTTTCCAGCACCGTTGCTTCGGGCAGCCGTTCCCTCAGATCGGATAGATCCAGCGTGGCTGACATCAAGATCACGGCGAGATCTGGATTCAGCAGCGGCCTCGCCTCGCGCAGCAAGGCGAGGGATAGGTCCGCCTCCCGCCCCCGCTCATGAAATTCATCGAAGATCACGCACCCCACCCCATCGAGCGAGGGATCGCTCTGCAAGCGCCGCAGAAAGAGGCCGTCGGTGATCACTTCCACCTGGGTGCGATTGGATCGCTTCTGTTCCCCGCGCACGGCATAACCGATGCGCGCGCCGATGTCTTCTCCAAGGCTCTCGGCAAGACGGGCGGCGGCCGCTTTGGTGGCCAGTCGCCGCGGTTCGATCATCCAGATTTTCTGATGCTCTTCAAGAACGCTCTGGCCTTCCGTCAGGGCTCCAATCAGCGCCAGGGGGACCCGTGTGGTCTTGCCTGCCCCCGGCGGTGCCTGGAGCAGAACCGTTTCCCCTGGGCGGACCGCAGAACAGATCTGCTCCAACAGGGCGTCGATCGGGAACTGGCTCAACGCGGTGTTGCCGCTCGATTCACGGGATGAGATTCATCAGGCCGAACAGCACCAGGCTGCTGATGGCGCCGACGGCCGCCAAAAGCCGCACCAGCGGGCCGATGGAAACGACGAGGGAGGCCATGAAGACTTTCTTAAAGGCCGGATTAATTCCGGTCTAGCCCCCTTTTCAGTGGCATTGCTGCATTCATTCGCACGCCTTTACAGAAAACCCGTGCCGGATCAGCGCACGTGGCGGGTCCCATCCACGGGGTGGTACTCCTCGCCGGTGAGTTCTTCAAACACGATGGCCGGGAGACCGGTTTCGAACATGGTCTGCAGGGCTTCCTTGAGATAAGGATTCCAGCCTCCGGTGCTCACCTGGCCGTGGCGGACAGTCCAGTCCCAGGTGCCCTGAAGGTCGCGGGGGATCCGGCCTTCTCGGTCACGACGGGCCACCAGATCAAGAGATTCAACAAGTCCCACGGTGATGGGGTCCTTGCCGTAGGCCGGGGTCAGGCTCAATTCCAGGCGGACGGGGTCTTCCTTCATCAGCCGAAGCCGAAACCGTGGGGGCAGCTTGATGCCTTTGATGACCGCGGCAACGATGCGTGTTCTCTGATCCACTCAGGCGACCCCTGTCGACTTCAAGCGCCCAATTTATTCAGTGCCGGGTCCCGCGGCCGTCGAGGCTTCGTCATCGTCACCGCCGAAGCGCACCGTCAGCAGGGCCTCTTCCGTGATCCTTCCCTCGCTGTCCAGAAGTTCTGGGTGGACGGTGACCTGGCCTGTGCGGTCGTTTGGAGCGTTGCTGGGCGCGCTGTTGATCGGACCGCTGGCAGCGCGGAAACCCTTGCTCATCACGCGGAAGGCCTGCCACAACAGGGCCACGAACAACGCTCCGTAAATGAGGGGAAACAGCGAACCGAGCATGACCCTCCGACCCAGCTGAATATCTGCATTCTCACGCTATCGGGACCCCGGTCGCATGTGGTCACAGCTTTGACACGGAACTTGGCTGTTTTCGGATCTGCTCTGCGTAGCGTCGAGGCAGCCGATCGACCTGAAGCTGTGGTGAACTCCCCGTCCCGCTCGCTGGTCGCCTCTGCTCTGGCGGGGGGATTGCTGGTGGCCGGCGTGTCGTCGCTTCCCTTGATCGTTGGCTCTCAGCAAGCCGAGGCGCGCCCGGAGATCCGTCGCGGCTCGTTTGTGGCTGCCGCTGTGAAGCGCAGTGGGCCGGCAGTGGTCAGCTTGGAGACGGCGCGGACCGTCAATCAGTCCAGTGTTACGGGAGTGCCGCCGGCCCTGATGCAGGACCCTTTGTTTCGCCACTTCTTCGGCATCCCACGCGCCACAGCTCCGCGCTCCAGGGTGCAGCGTGGCCAAGGCAGTGGAGTGATCTTCGATGCCAAGGGCCTGTTGCTCACCAATGCCCATGTGGTGGAGGGGGCGGATCAACTCACCGTGGACCTCTCCGATGGCAGGAGGGTGCCTGCCCGAGTGGTGGGCAAAGACAGCCTCACCGATCTCGCGGTGGTGCGTCTGGAGGGCTCCGGGCCCTGGCCGGTTGCGGATCTGGGGGATTCCGACCGGCTCAGCGTGGGCGACTGGGCGATTGCCGTGGGCAATCCCTTTGGCCTGGAGAGCACGGTGACTCTGGGAATCATCAGCAACCTCAACCGCAACGTTGCTCAGTTGGGAATTTCCGGCAAACGTCTTGACCTGATTCAGACCGACGCGGCGATCAATCCTGGTAATTCGGGTGGGCCACTGCTCAATGCCGACGGTGAGGTGATCGGCATTAATACCTTGGTGCGATCAGGGCCTGGGGCGGGTCTGGGTTTTGCCATTCCGATCAATCGGGCTCGAACCATTGCCCAGCAGCTGGTGGCCAGCGGCAAGGCCCGTCATCCGGTGATCGGCATCCGTCTGTCGCCGGTGCCACGGCCCACTCCCACGTCCCCGGTGCCGCCAGGTGCGGTGATTCGCGCTGTTCAACCTGGGGGGCCGGCGGACCGCGCCGGGCTCAAGGTGGATGATGTGATCCTTCGCTTCGATGGCCAGGTGGTTGATGGCCCAGCTGCGGTGGTCAGTGCCATTGAACGCCGCGGTGTCGGTGCCATGGTTGTGCTCGAGGTGCAGCGAGCTCAGGAGCGGGTCTCGTTCAACGTCAAGCCCGTCGATTTATCGGCCTTGGCCCCTGGCTGAAGCTTTTGGCTCAGGCGTCGTCGGCGTCCCTCAGTTGTTCGACGCATTGGGTGATGCAGTCGCCATCGTCGAGCGAACAGGTGGTGATGCACTGGAAATAGGTTTCCACGGCGTCCCAGGTCTGCTCATGGGGGGCCGGACCGGGGGCTGTTGAACCGCCAACGGGTTCGCTGTTGCCGGGGCCGGGAACCATGCTCATCGGGGCTGGAAGGTCAGTTTTGTCAGCCTATGCAGATGAAAACAGCAGGTAAAGAGAAATAAGTCTTCCTGCCTAAACCTGTGTGAAGTTTTCGTTGCCGTCGTCTGATTCCAGTCAGGCCGCCTTTTTACGGCGGGCGTCGCGTGCCTTCTGCTTCTCCTTGTTGGCCTTCCGCTTGGCTTCCCGTTCTGCAGCCAGTTCTTTCTCCCTGGCGGCTGCCCTTTCCTCCTCTTTCTTCTCGAGGTAGTAGTTGTAATCCCCGCGATACATCACCAGCTCGCCGTCCCGCAGTTCCACGATGCGGTTGGCAACGCGGGAGATGAAATAGCGATCGTGGGAGACCAGCAGCGCGGCTCCCTCGTAGGCCATCAAGGCGTCCTCGAGCATCTGCTTGGCGGGGATGTCGAGGTGATTGGTGGGCTCATCCAGAACCAGCAGATTGCAGGGGGTGAGCAGCATCAGGGCCAGGGCCAGACGGGCTTTCTCTCCGCCGCTGAGCTTCCCGACTTCCTTGAACACCGTGTCGTTGCTGAAACAGAAACTGCCCAGCAGCGAACGAACCTGGGTCTGGGTCCAGTCGGGAACCGCTTCGTACATCGTGTCGATCACGGTCTTGGACAGATCCAGGGCTTCGGCCTGGTTCTGTTCGAAGTACCCCGCAATCACGTTGTGCTCCCCAAGTCGAGAACTGCCTTCATCAGGGGTCTCAACCCCCATCACCAGGCGCAGCAGGGTGGACTTGCCCGCACCATTGGGGCCCACGAAGGCAATGCGGTCACCCCGCTCCACCTCCAGTTCAGCCCCCAGGAACAGGATTTTGTCTCCATAGCTGTGGGTGACGTTGTGAATCAGGGCAACCTGGGCTCCGGAGCGCGGGGCAGGCGGGAACTGAAAACTCGGCCCGGCCACGGATTCGATCGGTGCCTCCACCCGTTCCACTTTGTCCAGCTGCTTCTCACGGCTTTTGGCCTGGGTGCTGCGGGTGGCACTGGCACGGAAGCGATCGATGTAGGCCTGTTGCGTGGCGATCTCCTTCTGCTGCCGTTCGAAGGCCGCCTGTGTGGCCTCCCGCTCCAGTTGTTTCTGCTCCAGGTGGGCGGTGTAGTTGCCGAGGTAGCTGCGGGACACCCCCCGTTCGGTGGAAACGATCTGATTGCAGACCCGGTCGAGGAAGGTGCGGTCATGGCTGATCACCACAAGGGCTGCGCTCTGCTCCAGCAGGTAGTTCTCCAGCCACTGGATGGTTTCGACATCTAGATGGTTGGTGGGTTCGTCGAGTAGCAGAAGATCCGGTTCCTGCAGCAGGATTTTTCCCAGGGCAATCCGCATCTGCCAGCCCCCGGAATAATCCTTCACCTGCAGCTCAGCGCCCTCCGGGGTGAAGCCGATCGTGGGCAGGAGCTTGTCGATGCGGGCATCGAGTTCGTAGCCATGCAGTGCTTCGAAACGGCTTTGCAGCTTTCCCAGTTCTTGGATCAGCTGGTCCAGATGGTCGGGATCCTCCGCAGCCCGTTCGGAGCCCATCGCCTCTTCCACCTGCTTCTGCTGGTTCATGACCTCGGCCGCTTCGCCGAAGGCTTGAAACAGTTCCTGGCGCACGGTGCGCTCCAGGTCCACGTCGAATTCCTGCTGGAGATAGGCGATGCGGGGCTCTCCCTGCCGAACCACCTGGCCGCTGGTGGGCTCTTCGTGTCCGGCGATCAAACGCATCTGGGTGGACTTGCCGGCGCCGTTCACCCCCACCAGGCCGATTCTGTCTCCGGGTTTCACCTCCCAGGTCACGGCCCGGAGCACTTCCCCCGTGGGGTAGATCTTGCTGACGTTTTCGAGTCGCAGCACCGGCGGAAGGCGTGATGCCCTCCATCATCCCTGTCGGCAAACTGGTGAAGGTTCCCGGAGGCTGGTCGCCATGCTGAAACTGGAGCAGCTGGCCGCGCTCGTGGTGGCCGCAGGATTGGCGATTGTGAGTTATCTGCTCTTCTTCAGTTGGGCCGGAGGTGGCGGCTACGAACGCCGTGAGCGCGCTGTGCCCCAGGCGCGTCTGATGCCCGAAGCCCCCGAGCTCAAAGACCGCCTCTCGCCTTGATCAGCCAGCGCTTGCTGTCGTCGTCGTCAAGGCTGGCCAGATGGTCGCGCACTTCTTGGGGCGTGACAGGTAGCCCCAGCTGGTCGCCCAGGCTGCAGATGCTGGCCATGGCGCCGTTGGGATCCTGGAGCGCCTGACGGAACAGGGCCTGGGTCTGTTCCGTATTGCTGCTGATTCGGGCGTACAGCGATGCGGCGTTGGAAGCCATCGCGATCTGAGCAACTGCTCAAACGCTATTCAGCACCGAGAGTCTTGTCAGGCAGCTTGTTCGAGGCCGTCATCGTGCTGTCCCAGGGCCGAGGCGTCCTTCATGCTGCGGGCGTCCATGCAGAGCACCTTGCGCAGTTGGGCGTAGTTGGCGGCCTGGGTGCTGCGCCCTTCCTGGGAAGCGCCGTATTCGGCCCGTTGCAACACGTGGTGCAGGTGGGTCAGCAGATAGGTGCTGATCACGGCTGACACCAGCACGTCGCTGTTTTCAGCGCTGCGACGGGGGCGTCGGGACCGAGCGCGGGTGCCGGCTGGGCTGCGACGGGAGCGAGGTGTGGCTTGGGTCATGGGGTACTCCGAGGAGGACCAATGCCCCCCACCATGGTCATGGATACTACCCTTGACCATCTCTGTACACTTTTTAGTAGCAGAGCCCCTCTCAGGGGATCCGGTCGTGCCCACCCGTCAGACCTCATCCAGCGGGAAGCCCAAGTCCCCGAGAATTCAGGTGGTTCTGCCTGAGGATCTCTGTGCGCGTCTCACGGCGATGGCGGAGCTGGAATCCCGCACGGTGAGCAATATGGCGAGGGTGCTGATCCAGCAGGGGGTTCAGCGCCATGAGCAGGAGTTGGAGGCGTCCGCACCGGCGCCGACCCGCGAGGAGCGCCTGCGGTCTGCCCTGGAATCACAGCAGCCCCGCCGTCTGCGGGGCGCCCCCCGGCGCCTGCGCCTGCACCGGCCCGGTTAGGCCGGCTCCACCCGCGTGCCGAGCACGGCCTCCCGAGAGGCTCCGGTGACAGCGGGCACATTGCCGGGATGCCCCCTGTGGTGCCACCAGGCCAGCAACGCGAAGACCAGCGCTTCTCGGGCTTCCGTCGGCACCCCCAGACTGCTGCTCGTATCGATTTGTGCTCCTCGGCAGCGCCGCCGCAGCTCATCGATCAACACCGGGTTTTGGCTGCCACCTCCGGCTGTGATCAGTTCGATCGGTGCGATCCCAACGCTCTGGCGCAGACGTGCCAGATCTTGGGCAACCACAGCGGCGGAAAAGGCCGTCAGGGTGGCGATGGCATCTGCCGCTGAGGCCCCACCGAGCTGACGTAGCCGCCGGTTGAGGTCGTCCTGCCCGAAACACTCCCGTCCCGTGGATTTCGGTGGTGCCAGCTGGAAGTACTCCTCCTGGAGCCACCGCTGGATCCAGCCCTCATCCGCATGGCCCTGAGCTGCCATCGCTCCACTCTTGTCGAAGCTTTGGGCGCCATTGGTGAACTGGCGCATGCCCAGGTCAATCAGGCTGTTGGCGGGGCCGCAGTCCCATCCCAAGATCGCGGCATGCCGATCTACTCCACCGCAGGGGGGGATAAGGGTGAGGTTGGCAATGCCGCCCAGGTTCAGCAGTGCCCGCCAGCCCTGCGTGTGCCCCAGCAGTGCCGCATCGGCCCGAGGCACGAGCGGTGCTCCCTGTCCCCCTAACGCCAGATCAGCGGCGCGGAAGTCATGCACCACCGGCCTTTGCAGCAGATGGGCCAGCAGCGGGGCCTGAAGAATCTGCCAACTGGCCCCCCGTGCCTCTTGGGCCGGCGGGCGGTGCCAGACGGTCTGGCCATGGCAACCGATCAGCTCAGCTGTTGCATCGGGGTCGCAGGCCTTCACTGCTTGGGCTTGAACCTCCGTGATGGCTTCCGCCAGCTCCAGCCATCGGGATGCCGGCATCGGTGCACCCTGGCCGGCTGCCACCACCTGCTGCTGCAGTTCGAGCGGATAGGGCTGATGGTGGTGGCGAAGCAAGGACCACTTCGGATGTTGAGGTGGGCCCTCGAAGTGCACCAGCACGGCTTCCACACCGTCAGCACTGGTTCCGCTCATCAGCCCGAGGCAGTGCATCGGCTCAGTTTTTGGGGAGCCGTTGCAGGTCGTCCACCAGTCCCATCACCACCAGCAGGTGCCCCTCCTCCAGCACGTGGGATGCCGGTGGGTTGACCATCAGGCTGCTTTGCGGTCCTGCCGCCAGCACGTTCACCCGGAAGTTCTTGCGCAGATTCAGATCCCGTAGCGACCGCCCCACAAAAGGTTCCGGAACCTTGATCTCCTCGATGCAGTGCTGTTCATCCAGGGCCAGCCGCTCCATCAGGTTGGGGCGGACCAGTTCAAGACCCAGGCGCTCACCCTGCATGCGCGAGGGAAAGATCACCCGGTCGGCCCCCACCCGCTTCAGCATTTTTTCGTGGAGGTCGCTCGTTGCCCTTGCGATCACCTGGCGCACGCGGCTGCCCTCGCTGTCTTTGGCGATCAAGGTGGCGGTGATGCTGGCCTCGATCGGTTCACTGATCGCCACCACGACGGTGCCCATTTCAAGCACGCCGGCTTCGCGCAGGGCCTCTTCATCGGTGCAGTCCACGACGCGGGCCTCCACGCTGGGCTCCACCTGACGCAGTTCATCCACCGCCCGCTCAGAGCGGTCCACGGCCAGCACATCCGCTCCGTTCTGAAGCAGTTCCCGGCAAACGGCGATGCCGAAACGGCCCACGCCGATGATCGCGAAGCCGAGTCTTTCGCTGCCCTGGGCCGGGCTCCACTGCCACCACTCCTTCATCGCTGCCTCCCCCGCTGATCGCGCTCAGACATACAGATCCTCGCTGGGGTAACCGACTCGATTCTGGCGATTCATCTGGATTTGTTCCTGCGTCATCGCTTCCCAGATCGCACTCAGCAGCAAGAGGATCCCCAGCCGTCCCACAAACATTCCCACCATCAGCACCGCCTGGCCGAAACGGGGGAGTTCGACGGTGACTCCCAGGTCCAGGCCCACCGTGGCAAAAGCGGAGATGCAGGTGAACAGCATTTCCATAAAGGTGAATGAATCCTTCCCGTTCAAATTGCTGGCGATGCTGATCAGCATCGCCATGGCCATCACGAACAGCAGGGAGCCCACCGTGATGCCGACGGCTCTCAGCACTACCTTGTCGCTGATGCTTCTGTTGCGGATCACTACCACCTCCCGGCCCCGCAGGGTGGAGCGGGTGGCCGCCATCAAGGCGGCCACGGTGGTGGTTTTTATCCCGCCACCGGTGCCGCCAGGGCTGGCCCCGATGAACATCAGCACCATCAGCAACAGCAGGCTTGATTCGGTAACGGTGTCGAGCGAGAGCGGAAGGGTGCTGAAGCCTGCTGTGCGTGCCGTGACGGATTTGAACAGGGCTGTGAGCCACCGCTCAGACCAGGGCATGCCCGCGAAGACCTCCCCCTGGTTCAACCATTCCGTCAGGGCCAGCCCCCCTGCCCCGAAGACGATCAACAGCAGGGTGGTGCGCAGCACCAGGCGGGAGTGCAGGCTCAGCCGCCGCCGGCTTCGCCGTCTGCGCAGCAGCTGTGTGGTCAGATCGCTGGTGACCCGCCACCCCAAGCCGCCGGCCACGATCAGCAGCATTACCACCGCATTCACAACCCCGTTGCTGCGGTAGCGCTCGAGGCTGTCGCTCCAGAGTCCGAATCCCGCATTGTTGTAGGCCGAGATGCTGTGGAACACCGCAGCCCAGAGGCGTTCGCCATGGTTGGGGATGTCATCGAAGCCGAAGTGATACAGGATCACAGCTCCCACCAGGATCACCAGCGTCGCCGTCAGGGCAATGCCACGAAACGTGCGCCCAACGCCCCCAACGCCAAATTCATCCAGGGCCTGCCCCCGATCCAACCGGCGACGCAGGGCTGTTCCCTGCACCACAAAGCCCTGGAGAAATGTGGTGATGGCCATCAAGCCAAGGCCCCCCGCCAGGATCATCAGGGCCAGCACCGCCTGGCCGAAGGTCGTGAGATCGCTGCCGATGTCGATGATCGACAGGCCCGTCACGGTGATGGCTGATGTCGCCGTGAATAGAGCTTCCCAAAGCCCCACGCGGCTAGAGGAGCACAGCGGAGTGGCCAACAGCAACGTGCCGATCAGCACCACCAGCAATCCAGTTACCACGGTGAACTGGGGAACCGTGAGCCGACGATGCCAGCCCTGGGTGCGTTCGATGGCTCTTCCGATCGGCACAGGAGCGGGCGAGATCTGACCAGTGTTGTTCAGGATCCGCCGTAATGCCAGAGAATCAAGGCCGGCACGATGATGGTCATGATCAGCGTCAGGCCAATTCCGTAGCGGGTGACGTCGAGAAACCGATAACGGCCTGGACCGAACACCATCAAATTGGTCTGGTACCCGACGGGCGTGAGAAACGACTGACTCGCACCGAACAGCACTGTGATCAGCAAGGCGGTGGGAGACAGCTGAAGTGATGGGGCCATTTGCACCGCGACAGGCGCCAGCAGGGCCACCGAGGCGGCATTGCTCATCACCTGGGTGAGCAGCGTGGTGCCGATGAAAACAACCATCAAAGCGGTATAGCTCGGCCAGCCCGCCAGCCCCTGCTGGAGCACTAGGGCGAGGGCATCGGCGAGGCCCGTGCTCTGCATGGCCACGCTGAAACTGGTGAGGGATCCCAGCAACAGGATCACGTCCAGCCGGATCGAGCGCTGCAGTTCACCAAGGCGAAGGCAACCGGTGGCGACCACGCTCACCATGGCCAACAGCACAGCCGCCACCAGGGGAATGGGGGTGAGCGTCGGCAGCATCAGCATCGCCAGAGCAATGCTGACGGCCACGGGCTTGCGCCGCACGGTGGGAAGGTCATCCTCCAGTCGATCCAGCACCAAGAGGTCGTTGCTGGCCTGCAGGCCGCGGATGGAGTCGATCGGTGCCTGCAACAGCAACACATCGCCCTCCCGCAGGATCACCTGGCCGAGGCGTTCCTGAACAGTCTCCTGGCCGCGGCGAAGCGCGAGCACTGTGGCGTTGTGGCGTTGCCGGAATCGCAATTCCCGCAGGCTGGCGCCGGCCAGAGTGGAACCAGCCGGCAGCAACACTTCCACGGTCTTCTGACCGCTTGATTCTTCGGAGTAGATGCTGAACCCGGCGTTCTGCCCCTGAGTTGTGAGCTGAACCGTGTGATCCTGCTGGAGACGCAGTAGATCGGGGCGGGTGACCCGCAGCAGGAGACGATCGCCGGCTTCAAGACGACGGTCCGCCAGGGGGGGCAGCAGCCGCTCTCCACCGCGTTGCAGCTCCAGAACGTCCACGTCGAAACGGCGCTGCAGCCGACTGTTCAGCAGTGAGCGCCCCACCAGCTCCGAGTCGGGGGGGATGCGCACTTCTGTGCAGTAGCTGCTCGTTTTGCTGGTGTTTCCCAGGTCATCCGTCGTGGCACCGCGGTCCGGTAACAGCACTCTCGGAGCTATCACCAGGTAGATGGCCCCGGCCAGCCAGACCGGCAGGCTGATCAGCGTAAAGCTGAACAAATCTAGGGAGCCGTAGCCAAGTTGCTCGCTGATGTCGCTCACCAACAGGTTCACCGAGCTGCCCAGTAGCGTCAGGGTGCCTCCCAGAACAGTTGAAAACGACAAGGGCAAGAGCACCCGAGATGGCGAGATGCCGCGCCGTTGGCACCAGCCCTCCACCACGGGCAGAAGCGAGGCCACCACGGGGGTGTTGGGAACAATCCCTGACACCGGGGCGATCACGAAGGCCATTAGTGCGATCAGACGCCGCGAAGACCGGATCCGCTCCGAGGCGATCAGATCTCTGAGTCGATCCAGGGCACCGCTCTTGAACAGTGCCGCGGAGACCGGGAACAGGCCTAACAGGGTGATCAGTGCAGGACTACCGAACCCCGCCAGAGCCTCCTGGGGATTGAGCACCCCGGTAGCGATCAGCAGGCTCAAACTCAGCAAGCCGGTGAGCTCCGGTGCAATCAACCCGGTGATAAACAGCACCACTGCCAGAGCCAACACGCCCAGGGTGATCAAGGCCTGAGGGTTTTGAAGAGCGCTGCTCAGCTCGGCCATGGCGGCGAGTCGCCAGTCATCAATTGTGGCGATTCTGCCCCGGGATCAAAAAATTGCTCCCGCAGCCACTGTTTCAGGCCCTGCAGCCCATCGCCCCGCACCGCCGACAGGAACAGGGCGTCGGGTTCCCGCTGATGAATGATCTCTATCTCAGTTGCTTCACAGCGGTCGATCTGATTGGCGATTACCCGTCGCAGGGCGGTGCTGCCAAGGTCGTCGAGCAGCCGATGCACCGTGTCCAGGTGGCCCTGCCAGTCGGGGTCAGCAAGGTCGACCACCAGCAGGAGCACATCGGCATCCAGCGCCTCCTCCAGCGTGGCGCGGAAGGCCTCTACTAGTGGGGCGGGGAGATCGCGGATGAAGCCAACCGTGTCGGTGAGCAGTAACCGTTCGGGACGTGCCCCAGGGCAGGGAAGGTCGAGTTTGCGGGTGGTGGGGTCAAGGGTCGCGAACAATTTGTTTTCCGCCAGAACGCGATCACTGGCTCGTTTGCCGCACAAGGCATTGAGCAGGCTGGATTTGCCCGCGTTGGTGTAGCCCACAAGCGCCACCCGCGGTAGATCACGCCGCTGATCCCGTAAGCGGCTGCGGTGGGATTGCAGTTGGCGTTGATCCCGAAGTAGCCGTTCGATGCGTCGGCTGATGGCCCGACGGTCTTTTTCCAGTTGTGTTTCCCCTGGGCCGCGGGTGCCGATGCCACCGCCCTGCCGCGACAGGCTGCTGCCCCGTCCCAGTAGGCGCGGCAGCCGGTAGCGCAGCTGAGCCAGTTCCACCTGAAGCCGCCCTGCAGCACTACCGGCCCGCTGGGCAAAGATGTCGAGGATCAGCTCACTGCGGTCGGAGACCGGACAGCTGAGCAGCCGTTCCAGATTGCGGGCCTGCACGGGGGTGAGCTCTCGGTCGGTGATCACCAGGGAGGCCTGGCAGCGGCGGATCTCGAGGGCGGCTTCCTGAAGTTTTCCAGAGCCCCATAGCGTTTGGGGATTGGTTTGGCCCCGGCGCTGGCTGGTCCGGGCCACCGGTTCGGCGCCGGCACTGCGTACCAGGCCTTCCAGCTCAGCCAGATCCCGCTGGTCGCGCTGTTCATCGCCACTGGTGAGCGTGAGCAGAAGCACCCGCTCGTCTCCGGTTGCGGCACTATTGCTTTCGGGATGGGGTTCGTCCGGTGTGAGGACGCAAAGATCCCTCAGGTCGCCCTGTTCAAACAATCTCCAGCCATCCGCTTGAGACGGGTCTGGAATCAACAGTTCGGCCGGGCGAGCTCCATCGCCCCCTGGGCAGGGTGCAAAGCGCAGCCAGTGCCGAGGAGCGATATCAAGGGCGACCACGGCGTCGCGGGGATCTGAATTCAGCCCTTTGCGGGCGAAAGGGCAGCTGATCAGTCGCCAACCCCCGCTGCTCCGCCGCGGCGTCCCCGGCAGATGCTGCTGCAGCGAATCGCTGCCGGTGAGAGGCCCCAGCCAGAGCAGGCGGCAGAGGCCACGGCCATCCAGCACCAGGTGCAATGCCATCTCCAGATCCAGCACCAGCTCGGCCAAGCGTTCGAGGCTCAGGAGATCGGCGCCGCAGTCTTCGGGATGACGGCGATGACTCAACCGCTCCAGCTGCCGTTGCTGGCTCGGGCGCAGACCACGGCAACGCCCGCCGAGGTGAGATTGCTTCACCGGTTCAAAAACCAGGCACCTGCAGAGCGCAGACCCAGAGAGATCCCTGGCAGACGCGTGAGATAGGTGGCCCGTCGCAACTGGAAGGCCAAGGGGCCGGCCAAGGTGAGCCCCATGCCGGTGAGGGTGGCCTCACCGACACCGAGGCTGAGCATTTCGCCTCGGTCCTCGAACTGGAAGGGTTGTGGCTCCTCCTCCATCCGCAGCTGCGCGATGGCTGCGGCCGTGGCATCGCCCTGTTGCATCGCCACCTGGGCGCTGGCGGGCCATGGGCTGCCAGGCCGGGCTGAGAGATCCCCGAGGGCGAACGTGTTGGTGCAGCCCAACAGGCGCAGGTCATCGTCAACGGCCAGGCGCCCCCGTTCCAGCACGGGTGTGGGTGAGATGGCGGGGATGGTGGGACTGCTTCCTGCGGTCCAGATCAGGCCTGAGTGAGGCAGAACAGCACCGTTGGCAAGAACAGCAGTGTTGGATTTCACTTCACTCACGCTGGTGTTGAGCTGGACCACCACCCCTTTGCGTTCCAGTGCTGCCTGGGCCCGCTCGCGATTGAATGCTGTGCTGCCGGGAAGGATTTCATCGCCCATCTCCACCAGGCGAACGCTGGCAGCACCGTCGATCAGATCCGCCAGCTTGCAGGCCAGTTCCACGCCGGTGGGTCCCGCGCCAACAATGATCAGCCCGGCCTCTCCATCCCGTTGCTGGTGCAGGGTGTTGAGCCATTGCTTGAGGCGGCTCACATCGCTGAGGTCACGGAAGCCGGAGCTGTGTTCCTTGACGCCTGGAATGCCGAAATCATTGGCTTTCGATCCCGTCGCCAGCACCAGTTGTGACCATCCCAAGCAGTCTCCGGAGGCCAGTTCGATGCTTTGGCTGGTTTGATCGATGCCAACAACGCTGTCTTTGATCCAGCAGATGCCGTTGTTCAGCAGTTGGTCGTAGCGGGGGGCCACCTCCCAGCTTTGAAGTTCATCGCTGAGCAGTTCGTACAGCAGCGGTTGAAAGAGGAAGCGATCCCGCGGTTCGACCAGAACAATGGGGCAGTTGGGCTGCCGTCGCTGAAGAGCAAGTGCTGTGAACAGGCCTCCGAATCCACCGCCAACGATCACCACGGCATCCGATGGGGACGAGGGTGAACGCATGAAGGAATCTGCCGGTTCTCAAACGATAGGAACCTCACCCGGTCCCGCGACAAGGGAAGATGGCGTGATGACGGAGGCTCCTGAGGCCATGGTGCCCATGGCGGTGCAAAACGAGTTGCTCGAAGGACGCAAGCTGCTGGAGTCGATGGAGCCGCAGGAGCGTCTGGCCTGGGGGTTGGAACAGTTCGGTGAGAATTTTGCTCTCACCACGAGTTTCGGGATCCAATCGGCTGTTCTCCTGCACATGCTGAGCACCCTCCCCGGCGGTGATGCTGTGCCGGTGATCTGGATCGATACCGGTTATCTGCCTCCAGAGACCTACACCTATGCCGATCAACTCACCCAGCAGCTCAGGATTCGTCTGGTGGTGAGTCAGAGCGAGATGTCCCCGGCTCGGATGGAGGCCCTGCACGGGCGGCTTTGGGAGTCCGGTCGTGTGGAAGACCTGGAGACCTATCACCGGATCCGCAAGGTTGAACCCCTGGAGCGATCCCTCAACGACCTGAACACACGCTGCTGGGCCAGCGGCGTGCGGCGTGGCCAGACCGATCACCGCCGCTCAATGACCGCTTTGGATCCGATTCGGGAGCGTTGGTCATTGCGCCCCCTGCTCGAGTGGACCAAGCGCGATGTGTACTACTACATGCAGGACAACGACCTTCCCCAGCATCCATTGTTTGAACAGGGTTATTCCACGGTCGGCGACTGGCATTCCAGTGGTCCTGATGTTGGCGATCTGAGTGGCCGCGACACCCGCTTCGGTGGATTGAAGCAGGAGTGTGGAATTCATCTGCCACAGGAGGTGAATGAAGGGCTGATGGGTGAAGGCATCTGAGTGACGGGGTCTGCACGGGAAGTCGACCGCGCCCTGCTGATCGGCAACAGCCGTTGGCATTGGGCGCAGCGGCAGGGCAACACTGTCCGCATTGAGCACGGTCCTCCTGACCCTGGTCGCATCGGGACTGACCCTCCGGTTTGGGCCGCGGTGGGGCTTGTGCCCGAGCCGCTCATGGCCCACCAGGATCTGCGCATTCGCCTGGAGGATGTGCCCTTGCCTCAGGCTCCTCCTTGGTTAGGGGTTGACCGAGCTCTCGGGGCTTGGATGGCCTGGCGTTGCAGTCAGCAGCAACAGCTCGACTGTTCCAGGGGGTTGCTTCTGGTGGATGCCGGCACCGTGTTGAGCCTCACCCGGGTGACGGCAGACGGCTGTTTTGGAGGCGGGCAGCTGATCCCGGGTTATCGGCTACAGCTCCAGGCCATGGCCGATGGAACCCTCGGTTTGCCATCAACCCCTGAGGATCTCGACAACGACGCTCTGCAAGAGCTCTTCCCACAGCAAACCGTTGCCGCCATGCAGCGCGGTGTTCTGGAGGCGATGTTGGCCTCCATTGCGGCGGCTCAGCAGCATTCCCAAGGCTTGCTGTGGATCTGCGGTGGGGACGCTGCCCTGTTGAAGCGTCATTGGTCCGGTGCAACGGAGTTGTTGCAGCTGGAGGGTGATCTTCAGTTGCAAGCACTGCTGAGCCTGGGGGCTGGGCTCAGCTCAGCCCAAGATCGCTGATCAGGGTGTCGGCCATGGTGGCCGCTTTCACCTTGAGATAAATCCGCTCGAGTTTTCCTTCTTCATTGATCAGGAAGGTGTGGCGCATCATGCCCATGTATTCGCGCCCCATGAACTTCTTCAGCCCATAGCTCTCATAGAGGCTGGCCACGGCACAGGGTTCCTCATCGGTGAGCAGGGTGAAGGGAAGTTCGTGCTTGTTGATGAATTTGTTGTGGGAGGCGGCTCCGTCCTTGCTGACACCCAGAACGGTGATGTTGTTGGCTTTCAGTTGCTCCCAGCGATCGCGGAAGTTGCAGGCTTCTTTGGTGCAGCCCGGGGTGTCGTCCTTGGGATAGAAATACAGAACAACCTTCTTCCCGCGCAGCGAAGCGAGGCTGATGGAATCACCGTTTTGATCGGGAAGGGTGAAGTCGGGGGCGGCGTCGCCGATTTGCAGGCTCACGAAAAGGGTTTGGTCAGTGGCGGCAGCGTACGGCCCTCAGGACAGGACTGTCCGTGCGGCCTACGTTGCAATCAACCTGCAGCTTTGGGCCATGGCGTCGCGGATCAGGCTCGAGCACATTGCAGGTTCCCTGGCATCTCTTGTTTTTTGTACGTACCTCGCGGTCATTCCTGGACCGTTTTCAAAAGCAGGTACTCAGCAACCGGTGCGCTGGAACACGGGTGGCTCAGTTAGCACCACCACTTACAGCGAGCTCGAATCCTTTCTTGTTGACGGCAAGGTCACAGACCGTGCTCTTCAGGACGCCATTCGGATGTCTGGCTGGACCGCTGAGGAGCTCAGTTTTGGTTTGAACAAGAGCTATGCAGTTGACCTCGCCGGTGTATCCCGGTTTCTTTATTCCCAAGCTGGTAAAGCCTTCCTGGATGATCAAACAAGGTCTTATGTCCCTTATTGGCGCCAAAAGGCGACGGCGGTAACGGCTCTACGGGCCGCCATCATCGCGGATGCCAAGGATGGGCTCATTAGCTCAATCGGCATCATTAAACAGCTGCCCGTCGCCTTCCGTTTATCAGATAACGGACCGAATGATGGTAAGCAGAGGGTTTGTGCTCCTGACAAGGTGAGCGGAGCCCAGTCCACTTCGCTGCTGTCCTGGTACGTCTTTCTGCCTGCTTGCATCAAAGCCAATTCAGAGCTCTGATCTCCTTATTTGAGCCCAGGTTTCGGCGTTTTTTTTGATGGCATGCTGCACTTGCCTTGGATCAATTGATGGCGCATCGGCAGTCGCAGGCCGACCTCGCCCAGGTCGTTCAACGATTGGCGCAACTGCGTCATCACCTCCTTGCTGATCTCCCCCATGGCCTGCCGGTAGGGCGACCCATCGATTAGCCATCGCTCAGCCAGTTCGGTGCCCCCTGGAAGCATGAGATGTTCCAGCCACTCCTCACAACGGAGCTGCCAGCCAGCCTTCGCTAACAACTTTTCCGGACGCTGCTGCAGCTCAAGCCACTGCTGTTCTTGAGCCACTAGATCGCTTAACAGCTCTGTTGGCTCGCCGTCTTGCAGCAATGCACCGGCGGGCCCCAGTTCGGCGCGGCTGATCAGCAGCCGTAAGCCTGTTGTCGGCTCGGCATGTTGGTTGATTGTCTTCAGCAGCGCCGTCCAGTTCTGCCCTTGCAGGTCGGCAGCGGCGAGCCGACCCCCGATCCAATCGAAGGCTTGGCTTTCGGGCAGAGCGTCGAGGTTGCCTGTTAACAGCTCTGGTTGATGCTCCGGCTCGAGCAAATCCATCTGCGCTTCCAGCCGGCTGCGGTCGGCATCGTTCTTGCACAGCACGGTCACTCCTCCTTCCGGGGTGGCCCTCAATGGATCGAGGGCCCAGATCAGCGAGCGCACCCCCAGCAGCAGCACTCGATCTCGACGGGTCCAGGGGATCTCCCGCCAGAGCCGCTCTCGCAGGCGCTGCAGTCGCTCCCCCTCCTGTCCTAGTTGGCGCTGGACCCAGCGGTCCACGCCAGGACGGTCGGGCCCGCTGCTCAAAAGCAAAGGCTGGTCGGCTGCCAGTTCCGCGGCCGCGGCGAGTTGGGCTGCCCGGCGTTCCGCCATCCGCTCGCGTCGTTCCCCCTCCCAACCGAGTTGTCCGGGCTGCCAGAACACCTCGCCTTGCAGGGGTGTGGGGAGGTATTGCTGCTCCACCCAGTGTTCTGCGTAGGCATGGGGGTAGCGGTAGCCCACGCCATCGCCGAAGGCGGCTCCATCCCGGTTGGCATCGCGCAAATGCCCGGGCACGTCCTGCTTTTGCGCATCGCGCACGGTTTTCAGGGCATCAAAGAAGCCCAGAACGCTGTTGCTCTTTTCGGTGCCGGCCAGGTACAACGCGGCCTGGGCCAAGGGATACAAGCCCTCTGGTAGCCCTACCCGTTCGAAGGCTGCGGCACAGGCTTCCACCACCACCATGGCCTGAGGGTCGGCCAGGCCGATGTCTTCCCCCGCCGCAATCAGCATCCTCCGGAAGATGAAACGTGGGTTCTCACCGGCCTCCACCATGCGGGCCAGCCAGAACATCGCCGCATCGGCATCCGAGCCCCGTAGCGATTTGATGAAGGCGCTGATGGTGTCGTAGTGGGCATCACCGTGCTTGTCGTAAAGCACCGCCCGCTGCTGGATGGATTCCTCGGCGATGGCCAGAGTGATTTGGATCACGCCGTGGCCATCGGGTTCGGAGCTCTCCACCGCTAGTTCAAGGGCATTGAGCAGGCTGCGGGCGTCTCCGCCCGCTACATCAACGAGGTGGTTGGCGGCATCGCTGCTGATGGCGATGGCGCGGTCGCCGTACCCCCGCTCATTGTCTGCAAGGGCGCGTCGCAGCAGCCGCTGTAAATCCTCTGGTTCTAGAGGCAGTAAACGAAACAGCCGCGAGCGGCTGACCAGTGCCTTGTTGACTTCGAAATAGGGGTTTTCTGTTGTGGCCCCGATCAAGGTGACGGTGCCGTTTTCCACCCATGGCAACAGCGCATCCTGCTGGGCACTGTTGAAGCGGTGCACTTCGTCGATGAACAGGATCGTGCGAAGGCCATGCCGTTCAAGGCGTTGGCGTGCAGCATCAACCTCGATTCGTAAGTCTTTGACGCCGGCCAGCACGGCGTTGAGGCTGCTGAAGTGGGCACGGGTGTGGTTGGCAATGATCCGCGCCAGGGTTGTTTTGCCGACCCCGGGCGGGCCATGCAGGATCAGGTTGCCGACCCGATCGGCCTTGATGGCACGGCGCAGGAGCCGTCCGTCAGCCAGGATTCCGCTCTGACCTTCAAATTCCTCCAGCGTGCGTGGACGCATGCGATCGGCCAGGGGGGCCAGCATCCTTCGTTGCTGCTCACCGTGAAAAGCGAAGAGGTCCTGAGCCAACAAACCATCGGCGATGCCCCAGTGTCCCTGAAGTTTTCAATCAGTGCTTGAGCTGGTCCAAATCGGACGCTTTTTGAGTCTGTCTGTTTCCAGGCTTGCAAATCTTCGCGGCCCGGTTCTTACCTTATGACCACCTCATAATCCATTTCAAAGCCTTTTTGCCGTGCCTCATCTGCAGCGCCTCCTGCTTACCGTCGCGGCTCTGATCACGGTTAGTTCCTGCAGGAGCGAAGCACCGAAGCTGCCGCCGCCGCCGAAGGTTCAGGCTGCTGCTGCTCGGCTGGTGGAATTCACCGAGGGGATCGACACCGTCAGCACGCTCGAGGCCAGCAACCTTGTGGAGTTGGCCGCTCAATCGGGTGGACGAATTGAGCAGCTGAAGATTCGCCAAGGTGATGAGGTGGAGGCCGGTCAGCTTCTGCTGGTCCTTGATCAAGACGAGGAAAAGGCCAACGCCGACAGGGCTAAAGCCAATTACGAGCGTTACGCCTACCTGGCTGAAGTGGGAGCAACGTCGCAGAAGGAGTTGGATCGCTACCGGACTCAGTACATCGAAGCGAAGGCCAAGCTCAGTTACAGCAATCTCACTTCACCCTCCGCCGGCACGGTCGCTGACGTGAAGGTGAAAGTGGGTGATGTGATCCAGCAGGACCAGGTCTTCACCAGCCTGGTCCAGAACAATGAGCTGGAAGCAAGGGTGGAAGTGCCAGCGATCTTCTCGGCCCGGCTGCAGGAGGGCCAGCCAGTTGTTCTGATGGCCCCTGGCAGCGAAGAAATACTGGCCACAGGTGCAGTGGAATCAATTGATCCACGCATCAACCCCAACACCCAAGGACTGTTGGTGACGGCGGTGTTCCCCAATAGCGACGGAACACTGCGGGATGGTTTGCGACTGCATACGCGTGTGCAGATCAAAGCTGAGGAACAGTTGGCTGTTCCTTTTGCCGCTGTTACCCAGACCTCGGGTCAGAGCTTTGTCTTCCGGCTCGGAAGTTTCGATGAGCTAAAGGAGAATCCTGGTAAGGCGGATTTAAAAAGGCTGGAGCTGAGAATTAAGGCCGGCAAGCTTCCCGCGAACTCGCAGTTCGCCTTGCAGACACCAGTCAAGGTGGGCGAACTGGAGAACAACCTGTATCCCATTACCAAGGGCCTGAAACTGAATCAGAGGGTGGCCACCACCAACCTGCTGAACCTCAGACACGGGATGCCTGTGCAGGTGCAACCCGCCAAGGCGAACTGAGGTTGAACGATGTCTGCTTCCAATAACTTCATCACCAAACCGGTTCTCAGCACGGTTTGCAGTCTTTCGATCACGGTCGTGGTCGCTGGGTGTTTATCCGCAGCAATCAAAAAGCCACCCAGAGGGGTGGCTTTGGCATGTCAGGAGTGATGGATCCGGATCAGGTGATCACGGTGGGTTGATCCATGCCTGTGCGTTGCTTGATCTCCGCCAGGTCATTGATAGCGCTGATCATCTCGGCCAGGGCGACCTGGGGATCCTGGTCGAGGTCGCCGCTGCTGGGCACATAGCTCTCCAGGTAGACGCGAATCGTTGCTCCCTTTGTGCCGGTGCCGGAGAGGCGAAGCACAACACGGCTGCCGTCGTCCAACAGGATCCGCAGACCTTGGCCTGACGTCACGGAACCATCGACGGGGTCGGTGTAGCTGAAGTTGTCTGCGGTGCTGATGGTGCGTCCGGCAAAGGCCTGGCCCACCAGGCTGGGCAGCATGGATTCGAGGCGGTCGTAGAGGCCATGGGCGGCGTCGCTGGCGACGGCCTCATAGTCGTGACGCGAGTAGTAATGGCGTCCGAAGCGCTTCCAGTGTTCGGCCATGATCTCGGCGACGCTGCAGCGACGCACGGCCAGGATCTGCAGCCAGAACAGCACGGCCCAGAGGCCATCTTTTTCGCGCACGTGGTTGCTACCGGTGCCGAAGCTCTCTTCACCGCAGAGGGTGATCTTGCCGGCGTCCAGCAGGTTGCCGAAGAACTTCCAGCCTGTGGGCGTTTCGAAGCAGTCAATCCCCAGCTCCTTGGCCACCACATCCACTGCAGCGCTGGTGGGCATTGAACGCGCCACCCCGGCCAGGCCTTCGGCGTAGGCCGGAGCCAGCGTGGCGTTAGCAGTGAGCACGGCGAGGCTGTCGCTGGGATTCACAAAGCAGCGCTGGCCTAGGATCATGTTGCGATCGCCATCGCCGTCGCAGGCAGCGCCGAAGCGATACTCATCTCCCTCGAGCAGCAGTTCAGCCAGATCGTGGGCGTAGGTGAGGTTGGGGTCGGGGTGACCATTGCCGAAGTCTTCCAGCGGTGTGCCGTTCCGCACGCTTCCCGCCGGTGCACCCAGCAGCCCCTCGAACAAGCGAGTGGCGTAGGGTCCGGTGACGGCATGCATTGCGTCAAAGGCCAGGGGGAAATCGCTGTGCATCAGATCGCGGATCTGATCGAAGTTGAACAGCTCCTGCATCAGGGCAACGAAATCATCGACGCCGTCGATAACCTCAACCTGCATCGCGCCGATGCTGTGAAGACCAGTGGCATCTAGGGGGATTTCTGGAGCCTCAACAATCGTGTACTGCTCCAGGGTCTTGGTGCACTCGAATACCGCATCTGTGAAGGAGGCGGGGGTGGGGCCACCATTGGCACCGTTGACCTTGACACCGAAGTCACCGTTCTCACCACCCGGGTTGTGGCTGGCGGAAAGGATGATGCCCCCGATGGCCTGACGTTGCCGGATCAGATTGGAGGCGGCAGGCGTCGAGAGGATCCCGCCGGTGGGGACAATCACCTTGCTGAGGCCGTGGGCGGCGCCCATCCGCAGGATCACGTCGATGGCACGGCGGTTGCCGTAACGGCCGTCGCCCCCCACCACAAGGGTGCCGCCCTGTACGCCTGGCAGCGTGCGAAGCGACGCTTCGATGAAACTTTCGAGGTAGTGGGGCTCCTCAAACTGGCGACTGCTCTTGCGCAGGCCGGAGGTCCCTGGCTTTTGGTCGGTGAAAGGGGTGGCCAGGCGCACCTGGCGTTGGGTCGGTTCCGCAGGGGCCGAGATGGTCATCACAACGGATGAGGGCTATATGCGGAACCTAAACATGGAAATCCATTTGTAATGCGTCGGTCGCGACCAGTTGATGTCGTTACCCCTGTGGCCCGCACCAAACCTGAGGACCATGCAACGCAGAGCTTGAAGCGAGCCATTCGCTTGGCGGTGCCTTTTTGGGAGACATTGACTGCCACAAGTTTTGGATCACTCTCAAGCCTGACGCGATTTGAGTTTCTCGTTTTTGGTCACCGGCTCTGCGCAGAACCTTGGGATACGACGGGCTGTGTTCGTAATGGTGTCTTTGCGCCTGAAGTCGTTGTTGTTGGCGACCTTGGCTTCGTCCATCAACATCCACAACACGTCTTTGCAGCGCTCGGGCAACCTGGAGTGATCCATCAAAGGATCAGCGAGTTGCCTTACTCGCTTGCAGGCCTCTGTTGAGTTGATTCGGGAACATGCGTAGGCGGCCTGTTCGATGCCTCGCAGTTGCTCTTTGCTGGGCCAAGCCACATAGGGCTCAGCAGCCATAGACGGGGCAATCATGGATAACACCATGAAGATGCGAATGAGTGCAGGGAAGTTCATGGCGCTCATTATCTTTCGTTTGATCTGGTTTTTCATTTATTAGATACTCCGACCTCTATGGACTTTTTGACGATCGAATTTCATTGGACATTTGCTGGGACCCCCAGCCCAGTGCTGTACCAGAGCCGCTCCATGTTCAGATGAAGAACTTGGCGTAATCAGAGTTCCCCGGTTTTCAGTGGGGCATCTCCGATGTCTTCAGCATCGCCACAAACCAAAGTCCACTCAGAACAAGGGCGACGCCCACACCGGCTCCGATGCCAACCCGGGCCATCACCAAAGGCACCACCAATGGAAAGACCATCGCCCCCGCGAGGGGGGTGATGGCCACGAACCAGCGCAGGGATGCTGGCGCTTTGGAATCGGAAGGGTTCAGAACCACTCGGCGCGGGCTTCGCTGGCAGGGTTGCTGTTGTCTTCAGGGGTCTCACGCTTGAAGTTGAGCGTGATGTTGCGCTTCTGCTCTCCATCGGAGGCAGTGGCTTCGATCGCATACATCTGCTCGCCATCCCGGAACGGCACTTGAATTCGGAAGGTGCCGTCGGTGGAGAGAGGCACTTCTTCGCCACCGATGGTGAGGCGAGCGGAAGGGTCGGTGGCGCCGTAGACGATCAGTTCGGCGTCAGCCACCAGCCAGAAGGAGCGTTGGCGGGGAGCCACGCCACCAAGGCCAGACTCGTTTCGTCCGCTGGCCCAGAGGCCAGCCCCCGAGTCGTTCAAGCCACTGCTGTCGCCGGAAACGTCAAAGCCCTCCTGGAATTCTTCCGAGCCAACCCGACGGCGGCGGAACTGAACCGTGGCGCTTTGGTAGAGCCGCTCGTGCAGGCCACTGTTGCTCGACTCGATCGGCGCGACGGGAGCTGGAGCGGATTCAGCCGGTGCTGCCTCAAGGCTGAAGGGGACGAACTGATCAAGGATCTGCTCGCTTGGGTGAAGAGCGGGCACGCGTGCCACGGAAGAGAAGGCCAGAGACATCCAGCTGGCGCCGATGCGATAGCCCAACTCCACCCGGTAATCCCTGTCACAGAGGGGTACGGGCAGATACCACTCGGTGCTGTGACTATCGACGGGGACTTCCTGGAGGGTGTGGGGATGGGCATTGCCGTCTTGCATGCCCGTCACGTCAGCCAGGCGCAGGCAAAGACGGCTGGCGCCATCCTTTTGGGCCACCTTGCGATCGGGGTCGGAGATCTCCCAGAACACGTAGGCCCACTGGGGGTCGCGAGGCAGGAACACCACGCGGGTGTCGCTGCTGCCCATGGCCGGCGCGTTGAGTTCCGCCTCGATGGCCTTCAGATCTCCACCACGCTTTTGCTGACGCTGGGCAACCTCGTCGACCAGGGTCTCCTTGCTTTTGCGGCTGTAGAGCGGCACCCCTAGGTCGCTGGCGATCTGACGCAGTTGACGAAGGGTGAGACGTGCCAGGGATGAAAGGGTTTGGGACACGTCCAAAAACTCCAGGTTTCGTTTGGGATCATTGTGATCTGAAAAATTCCTTTTCGAAGCGTGAAGCGGTCAAGGGTCAGTGGATGCTGACCACTGGGTGAACGTCGATCCCGGGGATCACAGTCAGAGACACAAAAAAAGCGGAGCCGAAGCCCCGCTTTTTTGAACATGGTCGAGGCCGGGATCAGCGGCCGATGCTGCGGTAGGGAACCTTCGACATGTAGTCCATGTCGGCGCCACCGCTGGGGGCAACTCCACGGGGGCCGCCCATTTCTGCCACCCAGGCCATGTAGTCCTGAGGTGAGCCACCCTTGCGGATTTTGGCGCGGGCAGGAACTTTCTTGGCGGGCCCGCCGGTGAAGACGATCTGGGGGAAGCCCAGGATTCCCCGGTAGTACTCGTCGTAGCGGGGGGTTGTGATGTTGAACGGCGTATCGCCCAGCTCCCGGCCGGGAAGCACGCGGTTGCGTTGGTAAGGAACCGTGTCGTAGCCGAAGGCGTCGAGGTACTCGGCGCTGTCGAGCAACACATCGACAAGCCCTTCCAGGCCTTTGGTCGCAATCACGATCGACCAGGAGAGCTCTTCGCCTTTGCCGTTCACCTTGCGGCCAAGGATCCGTTCGCAGAGGTGGCGAACAACCTTGTAGTTGCTGTTGAAGCCGTAGAAGGTGCGCTTGAAGGTGTCAGAGAGCACCAGGCCGCGAATGAAGTCGCGAACCGTGATCTGACCATCCTTCAGCTGGGACTCAAGGTTGACGTCCCGGTCTGTTTTGAAGGCGTGGAAGAAGATCTGCCGGTAGGCGGCTTCCACAACGGTGTCGAGGTTGTCCCGGTCGTCTGCAATTTCCAGGGAGTAAGCCCGTGATCCCTCGTCGGAGCCGACACGGAGGTTCGGAACGCCCGCTCTCAAGGAGTTCTGGGTGATCGGTGCGTACTCCAGAAGAGGAATGGCCACGCGAGCTACAGCATCCACTGCTGGCAATCGTAGAAGTGCTGGGTCTTGCCCCCTTCAGCTGCTGTTGCAGCGATTACATGCCGTAATACTTTCTCTAAGTACTTCTGCTTACCAGCCGAAGGGGGCGAGGGCGGCCCCACTTGTAGCTATGGCTGGGCTGGGCTGATCAACATCGTCCAGCTGCCGGGTCTCGATGCAGAAGGAGGCGTTGTTGGAGAGCCCCTGCACTGTGCTGGTGCGCAGCCGCACGTTCTCGCTGGCGAACCAGAAGCGCTCCAGGGAGCTCATCATTTCGTAGTCGGTCGTGAGGATCAGGCCGTTTTCGTCATCCATGCGGAACTGACCCGCCACCGGCGCTTTCTCGGCGTAACCACGATCCCGCAGCAGCAGTCCCCGTCGCCCCGTTTCGTCTTCGGGGATCAGTCCGAACATGGTCTGGTCTTCATGGGATTCACCGGCCCGATCCCAGGCCATCGATCCGCTCCAGCGCACCCAGCAGCCCCCCACGATCTGCTCAACACTGGCGTTGTTGCATTCGGCGATCTCCGCAAGGCGTTCGTCGCCCTTCAGCAGTTCCTCCACAACGATGAAGGAGGCGCCGGCTTCGGCGCGGCGATGCAGCAGGTGGTGCTGGCTGCGCTGTGAGGTCCAGCGGCCACAGCTCAGACGAAAGAAGCTGAGGGCGTCCGAGATCTCAAGCATCGCCGGCGTTGAGGAAGTGAGTCGATGATGGCAGCCCGACCAGGTCAGTCACGGCAGCCAGGCCACCCCCGACGGCCATTTCAGCAACGGCAGCGGGCTTCGGCGGCGCTGATCAGATCGTCGAGGGTCAGCGCCAGTGGAGGCTTGCCCAGTTCAAGCGCCAGTTGATCCAGTTGATCGGCGGCAGCATTGAGCTGCAGCAGCAAGGTGTCGAGGAATGCTGGATCGTCAGCGACCACGGGTTGCTGCTGGCACCAGCGGCGCCGTTGGTTTTCGTCGGGGATTGCACCAGTGCTCCCTGGAGCGGCCATGGATTGAAAACTATCCAGGCAGTGGCTCAGCAGCCGCAGGTGATGGCGATCGAGCTGGGGCAGCAGGGTGGAGTCGATGCGTTCAATCGCGGCTCGGTCGATGGCCATCAGCCCTGCGCCAACGGAGTGATGCGGAAGCCGCAGGCGTGGCCGCCCTCGAGCCGCCAATGCACCCGTTCCACCCGGCAGTCCGGCACGGTGCGCCGAATCAGCAGCAATTCCTGGTCGCAGACCGCGGGAAATTCCTCAGCAATGAGCTGCACCGAACAGTGGGCCTCCTCGAGCCGCCAACTCACGCCGTCGTCGTCCCGGCTGCAGACGGTCACATAGCCCTCGTCGCGTCGCAGCCGTGCCAGGTGTTCGAGGCGAGCTTCCAAGGAGGCTTCGCCAAGGCTTTGCCGGTACTGGCTGGCCTTCGACTCCGCCTGCTGATTGAGCAGCTGGCGCACCGTCGCTTCGGGGAGATGGCTGCGCATCGAATCCAGCAGGCCAAGGGCGAAGCGGCCGCTGCCATCGGGGAACTGGGCCCGTCCTTCGTCGGTGAGGCACCAGCGGTTGCTTGGTCGACCTGGGCCGCTGGCATTGCTGCTGGCGCAGACCAAGCCGCTGTCGGCGAGGGAGCGCAGGTGTCGCCGCATGGCCTGAACCGAAATGCCCACGGCATCGGCAAGGGCGCCAGCGTCTTCCTCCCCGCGCTCCAGCAGCAGGGAGAGCACGGCGTCGCGGGTGCTGGCGGGGGCCGAGGCGCTCATGAGGAGGGGAAACCTCCCCACACGATGCCATCGAATTGCCACGTCATGTCGGCCGTGTTGAGGGTCACAATGGGGAGCCCGCTGACCGGAGGCCTGTTGGCCTAGGCTTCCAGTAAGGAAACCGCGGGGTTTCGTAATTCGCCGCTCCCTCCACCTCCATGTCCGACGCCCCTCAAGAGCCGACAGCAGAAAGCCTGGAGGTCATCCGCAAGTTCGCTGAAACCTACGCCCAGCGCACCGGCACGTATTTCTGTGCTGACCCCAGCGTCACCGCCGTTGTTCTGAAGGGTCTGGCGCGTCACAAGGACGACCTTGGGGGAGCGCTGTGCCCTTGCCGCCATTACGAAGACAAAGAGGCCGAGGTCTCCCAGGCCTTCTGGAACTGCCCCTGCGTTCCGATGCGCGAGCGCAAGGAATGCCACTGCATGCTCTTCCTCACCGAGGACAACCCCTTCGCTTGCCCTGAGAAGACGCAGACCATCACCACCGAAACGATCAACGCCACCGCCGGCTGAGCTGAATGACCAGTACCTCCACACGGGATCTCGTCAGCCAGCCGTACAAGTACGGCTTCGTCACCGAGATCGAGACCGACAAGATCGCCAAGGGTCTCAGTGAAGAGGTCGTTCGCCTGATCTCGGCCAAGAAGGAAGAGCCGGATTTCCTGCTGCAGTTCCGGCTCAAGGCGTTTCGCCACTGGCTCACCCTCGAAGAGCCCGATTGGGCTGCCTTGGGTTATCCCGAGATCGATTACCAAGACATTGTTTATTACGCGGCTCCCAAGCAGCAGGAGAAGAAGGCCAGCCTCGATGAGGTGGATCCGAAGCTGCTGGAAACCTTCGACAAGCTCGGTATCCCGCTGAGCGAGCAGAAGCGCCTCAGCAACGTGGCGGTGGACGCTGTTTTCGACAGCGTTTCGATTGCCACCACCTATAAGGAGAAGCTGGCCGAACACGGGGTGGTGTTCTGCTCCTTCAGTGAGGCGGTCAAGGAGCATCCCGAGCTGATCGAGCGCTACCTCGGCACGGTTGTCTCCAGCAACGACAACTATTTCGCCGCCCTGAACTCAGCCGTATTCAGCGACGGATCCTTCGTCTTCATCCCGAAGGGCGTTGAGTGCCCGATGGAGCTCTCCACCTATTTCCGGATCAATTCCGGCGACACCGGACAGTTCGAGCGCACCTTGATCGTGGCCGAAGAGGGTGCCTCGGTGAGTTATCTCGAAGGCTGCACGGCACCGATGTTCGACACCAACCAGCTGCATGCGGCTGTGGTGGAACTGGTGGCTCTCGACGACGCCTCAATCAAATATTCCACGGTTCAGAACTGGTATGCCGGTGATGAAAATGGCGTCGGCGGGATCTACAACTTCGTGACCAAACGAGGCCAGTGCCGTGGTGATCGCAGCCGCATCAGCTGGACCCAGGTGGAGACCGGTTCTGCCATCACCTGGAAGTACCCCAGTTGCGTGCTCCAGGGTGCTGATTCGGTGGGTGAGTTCTATTCCGTTGCCCTCACCAACAACTGCCAGCAGGCCGACACCGGGACCAAGATGGTCCATGTCGGACCGCGCACCCGCTCCACGATTGTGAGCAAGGGCATCAGTGCAGGCCGCTCCAGCAACAGCTACCGCGGTCTTGTGCAGATGGGGCCCAATGCCAAGGCCGCCCGCAACTACAGCCAGTGCGATTCGATGCTGATCGGCGATCAAGCCGCCGCGAACACCTATCCCTACATCCGTTCTCAGCAGCCGCAGGCGGCCATCGAGCACGAGGCCAGCACCTGTCGCATCTCCGAAGATCAGCTCTTCTACCTGCAGAGCCGTGGCATCGGGTTTGAAGAGGCCGTCTCGATGATGGTCAGCGGCTTCTGCCGCGACGTCTTCAATCAGCTGCCGATGGAGTTTGCCGCTGAGGCCGACAAATTGCTGGCCCTCAAACTTGAGGGGTCCGTGGGCTGATCCCCTCCCCCACCTTGTCTTTGTTTTTTAACGACGCCTTCCGTGATTCGCCCTGACGCTGAGCTGCTGCTCGACATTCAAGACCTGCATGCCTCCGTAGAGGACAAGCCCATCCTCAAGGGCGTCAATCTGCAGGTGAAGGCTGGTGAAGTCCATGCCGTGATGGGTCGCAACGGCAGTGGCAAGAGCACGCTCTCCAAGGTGTTGGCCGGGCATCCGGCCTACCGGGTCACGGGCGGCAGCGTTCGTTATCGCGGCCAGGATCTGTTTGAGCTGGAGCCTGAAGAGCGTGCCCGTCTGGGGGTGTTCCTCGGATTTCAGTACCCCGTAGAAATCCCTGGTGTCAGCAACCTGGAATTCCTGCGGGTATCCACCAATGCCCGGCGGGAAAAACAGGGGGAAGAGGAGCTCGACACCTTTGCCTTCGAGGATCACGTGCACGACAAGCTCAAGGTGGTGCAGATGGACCCTGCCTTCCTTGAGCGCAGCGTGAATGAAGGCTTCTCCGGGGGCGAGAAAAAGCGCAACGAGATTCTCCAGATGGCGCTGCTGGAGCCCGTGGTGGCGATCCTGGACGAAACCGATTCCGGCCTTGATATCGATGCCCTGCGCATCGTGGCCGGTGGTGTGAACCAGCTGGCGACGGAAGACAACGCCACGCTGCTGATCACCCACTACCAACGTCTTCTCGACGAGATCACCCCGGACTATGTGCATGTGATGGCGGCAGGCCGGATCCTGCGCACCGGTGGACGGGAGCTGGCCCTTGAGCTGGAGCAGACGGGATACGACTGGGTGGATCAGGAGCTGGCCGCTCAAGGAGCCGCTTGACCATGGCGAGCAGTGTGCTGGCGCCAGTGCAGGAGCGCGGTCGAGCCGCGCTTGAACAGCTTGGTCTGCCCAATCGCCGCCAGGAGCCCTGGCGCCTCACCGACCTCAAACGGCTTGCGGCGGTCTCGGAATTGCCGGCCAGTGCCTCGCCACTGTCCACATCTTTGCCGGCCAGCCTGGACGGGGTGACCCGTCTGGTGCTCAATGGTTTTGATGATCCCCTGGCCGGCCAGGTGCTTCCGGAAGGAATCACGGCGCTGAATGCCGAAGAGCTGGAGCAAGCCCTTGGCCACACCCTGGATCGCTGCGGTTGTGCCCAGGTCTGGCCCGTGGAGTTCAACCATGCCAAAGCCCAACAGATCCTGGCCCTCAGGGTGCGGGGACGGATTGGCCCGTTGGAGCTGGTGCTGGCGGCGGGTGCGGGGTTGAACGCCACGCGGGTGCTGCTGCTGTTGGAGGAAAGAGCTGAGCTTGAGTTGATGCAGGTGCTGCTGGCTGAGGGGGCGTCGGCCCACAGCCATGTGCTGGAAGTGCATCTGGGGCAGGAGGCCCAACTGCGCCATGGCGTGCTGGCGACGGCGGATGGCGCGTCATCGCTGATGGCCCATTTGGCTGTGGAGCAGGAGCCCCGCAGCTCCTATGCCCTCACTTCGGTGGTTCAGGGCTGGAATCTGGGACGGGTGGAGCCCCGGGTGGTGCAGGTAGATGGCCAGGCAGAGACCGTGCTTAAAGGTCTGGCCGTCACCGGCGCCGAGCAGCAGCTGGCCACCCACACCGCGGTGCGCTTCGACGGGCCGGAGGGGGAGCTGGATCAGTTGCAGAAATGCCTGGCCGGCGGCCAGTCCCATGCAATTTTTAACGGCGCCATCAGTGTTCCCCGCGATGCTCAGCGCACCAACGCCGCCCAATTGAGCCGCAACCTGCTGCTGTCTGATCGGGCCCGGGTGGACACTAAGCCTGAGCTGGAGATCGTGGCGGACGATGTGCGCTGCGCCCACGGCGCCACCGTGTCGCAGCTTCAGGACGATGAGCTGTTCTATCTCCAGAGCCGGGGCATCGCTGCGGCGGATGCAACGGCGCTGCTGCTGCGCGGGGCCTGCCAGGAGGTGATCGCCCAGCTGCCTGCTGCCGCGCAGGCGTGGCGCCCCCTGGAGCGCGTGATGGAGAGCCTCGCCCCATGACGATCGCCGAAGCACGATCTAGTGCTGGTTTCGTGGATTTATCGTCTCGATATCGTGCTGATTTCCCGATTCTTGAGCAGCTGGCTCCGGATGGCCGCCCGCTGATCTATCTCGATCACGCTGCCACCAGCCAGAAGCCCCGTCAGGTGCTCGAAGCGCTACAGCAGTACTACAGCTGCGACAACGCCAACGTGCATCGCGGTGCGCACCAGCTCAGTGCCCGTGCCACCGATGCCTTTGAGGCGGCCCGCAGCACGACGGCGGCCTTCGTGGGTGCGGCCAGTTCCCGCGAGATTGTCTTCACCCGCAATGCCAGCGAAGCCATCAATGTGGTGGCGCGCACCTGGGGGGACGCCAGCCTCAAGGAGGGGGACGAAATTCTCCTCACGGTGATGGAGCACCACAGCAACCTGGTGCCCTGGCAGCTGTTGGCGCAGCGCACCGGCTGCGTGCTGCGCCATGTGGGCATCACCGAATCCGGTGAGCTGGATCTGGAGGATTTCCGGGCCCAGCTCAACGAGCGCACCCGACTGGTGAGCCTGGTGCACATCAGCAATTCCCTCGGTTGCTGCAATCCCCTGGATCAGGTGATCCCCGCAGCCCATGCCGTTGGCGCCTGCGTGCTCGTGGATGCCTGCCAGAGCCTGGCCCACAAGCCGATTGACGTGGCGGCTCTGGATGCCGACTTCCTCGTCGGCTCCTCCCACAAGCTCTGTGGCCCTACTGGCATGGGTTTCCTCTGGGCGCGGGAATCGCTGCTGGAGGCGATGCCTCCCTTTTTGGGCGGCGGAGAGATGATTCAGGACGTTTTCCTGGACCACAGCACCTGGGCGGTGTTGCCCCATAAGTTCGAAGCGGGCACCCCTGCCATTGGCGAGGCGGTGGGCATGGGAGCCGCGATTCGCTACCTGCAGGCGGTGGGTCTGGAGGCGATTCAGGCGTGGGAGGCTCAGCTCACCCGGCATCTGTTCACCCGGTTGCAGGCCATTGATGGTGTGAGGGTCCTGGGGCCGACGCCTGATCAGCAGCCCGAGCGAGGTGCTCTCGCCACATTCCTTGTGGATGGCGTGCATGCCAACGACATTGCCGCTCTGATCGATGCGTCCGGGATCTGCATCCGCAGTGGTCACCACTGCTGTCAGCCCCTGCACCGCATGTATGACGTGACGGCTTCAGCGCGGGCCAGCCTGAGCTTCACCAGCACCTTTGAAGAGATCGACCGCTTCAGCGAAGAGCTTGCTTCCACGGTCGCCTTTCTGCGCGAGCACAGCTGACCTGGCTCAGGCCGCCAGCTGATCGTTGCTTGCTGCGGCCTCGCGTTGACGCAGGGGAGCAACCTTGTTGGTGTCGATGGCGTACTTCACCCAGCGGTAGGAGCGTGCGCCGGGACGGGGAGCCGCGTTGATCGGTTCAGGGCTGGCATAGCTGTTGCCGCGATAACGCAGGATCCGCATCGGTGCTGTCGAAACAGCAACCACCTTTTCAGGCTTACCGCTTTTTCATGGGTTCCGTGGAGCACAGGTTGATGGTTCCTGCTGGTTGCTCGCTCAACCGATCACATCTGCTGAACGGGGTTGTGTGCTTTGTAACCGTCTGTTAGCCCCAATTCCCGCCTGAAAAAGGCCTCGGTTTGCTCGAGCACCTCGATCTGGGTGGCTTGGTTGCGGAAGCCGTGGCCTTCCTCCTCGAACAGCCGCACCTCCACCGGGATGCCGTTGCTGCGCAGGGCCTCGGCCATGCGTTCGGTCTGTTCCGGCGGCACCACTTTGTCTTGTAAACCCTGGAAGAACAGCACCGGACAGCGGATTTGATCGGCATGCAGCAGTGGCGACCGCTGCTCGTACAACGCACGCGCTGCGGGCCATTCCCCCACCAGGCCATCCACGTAGCGCGCCTCAAAACGGTGCGTGTCCTCAGCCATGGCTGTGAGATCACACACCGCATAGCGGCAGGCGCCGGCCCTGAACACTTCGGTGAAGCACAGCGCCGCCAGGGTGGTGAAGCCGCCGGCACTGCCACCTTCGATGGCGATCTGGCCGGGATCGGCGCGACCGGTCTCGATCAGGGCCTGTGCGGCGGCGGCGCAGTCGGCCACATCCACCAGGCCCCAGCCCCCGTTGAGGCGCTCCCGGTAGTCCCGGCCAAACCCCGTTGAGCCGCCGTAATTCACATCCACCACGCCCCAACCCCGGGAGGTCCAGTACTGAATCGCCAGGCTGAGGCCGCGGCGAGCCATGGCCGTTGGTCCGCTGTGGCTTTTCACCAGCAGCGGCGCAGGCCCTGGTGGTTTGCCGCTCGGGGGGTAGTACCAGGCATGGGTGCGTTCACCCTGATGACCGTTGAACCACAGCGGTTCGGCCACGCTGATCGCCTCAACCGACAAAGGTGACGTGATGGCGGGGCTGTGGCTCCAGATCGGGGTGGCCGGTCGCAAATCGATTTCCAGCAGCCCGGCCACGCTGGTGCTGTTGCTGGCCACGGCCACGGCGCGGCCGTTGCAGGCGCTTAATCCCGCAAGGTCGTCAAACGGTTGCGGCAACGGCTGCACCGCTCCATCCAGGCTGAGCCGTTGCAACGACCAGGCCCCGCGGCTGCAGACGGCGGCGATCAGCTGCTCGCCATCCCAGGCCGTGGTGCTCATCCCATAGATCCACTGGGGCATGGCCGTTTCGGCAGCCATCGGCCAGGGCTTCTCCCAGGCGGCATCGGCACTGGGCTGGAGCATCAGGTTCCACCAACCGGAGCTGTCCTCCGCCACAAGCAACTGCCCGTCGGGCAGCCATTGGGGTTGAAACACTGAGATGCCATCGCCTCCGGCCAGCTGACGGGTCTCGACCAGTTCCCCGGTGTCGCTGAACTCCGCGCACCAGAGACGGCTGCTGTCCCAGGGCATGGCAGGTTGCTGCCACTCCACCCAAGCGAAGCTCTGGCCATCGGGGCTCAAGCAGCCATAGCCGGCAAAGTCCGTCGGCTGGTGCAGCAGCAGCGGCGTCTGATCCGTTGCGTTCAGCGCCAGGCTCACCAGCTCGTCACGACCTTCGATTTCACGGATGCCGATCCAGCGCTGCCTGGGCAGATCGAGCACGCCATCCGCCAGCTCCCAGTCCCCTTCCCGGCTGAGCCGTTGGGGTGCAGCCAGGGGGGTGGGTTGCTGGGGGCCGGTTTGCGGCAGGCGCCAGTCCTGACGCCAGAGGCAGCCGCGCTCGATCCAGGCCAGGATCAGCCTGTCCTGCTCCACCGCGGTGGCGAGTACGCCGCCGCCGTAGTCATGCACGCGGCTGCGCAGATTGCTGGGGGCCGGCGTCAGCTCCTGTGGTTCTGCTTCGGAATCACCGAAACGCCTGATCAAGGCAGTGGTGCGGCCGCGCTCCTGGGGACGCTGTTCCAGCCAGATCAGCCACAGCGTTGCATCGGGGCCACTGACCAGGGCCGGTTCCTTGAGACCCGGCAAACGGCCGACGGCATGTTGCGCGGATAACGGAGCGGCTCCCATAACGGCTGATTCAGGCCGCTTACCATGCTGAATCAACGCGGCGTTGGTCTTGGCAGGAAGCTTTGCAGAGTTGGCCCGTCAGGCCGATAAGTCGCGGGACACGATGCTGGTGCCCAAGACGGCCCTGGAAACCCCGCCACTGGAGATTCACACCCTGGGCGATGAGGTGTTGCGGCAGCCTGCGCGCCGCATCGGCAAGGTGAATGAGCAGGTGCGGGAGCTGGCTCGCGACATGCTGCGTAGCATGTACACCGCCAAGGGCATTGGCCTGGCGGCTCCTCAGGTAGGGATTCACCAGCAGCTCCTGGTGATTGATCTCGACCTTGAAAATGCCGCCACGCCGCCCCTGGTGTTGATCAATCCGGAGATCACGGCGGCCAGCGCCGGGCTCGACACCTACGAGGAGGGCTGTCTCAGCATCCCCGGGGTGTATCTCGATGTGGTGCGCCCCACCGCGATTGAACTGAGCTTCCGCGATGAGATGGGTCGGCCCAGGAAGATGAAGGCCGATGGCCTGATGGCCCGTTGCATTCAGCACGAGATGGATCATCTCAATGGCGTGTTGTTTGTCGATCGCGTCACTGATGAAGACGGTCTGCAGAAGGAGCTCCAGGAGAAGGGCTTCGAGCGCCAAGATGTGCGGAGCGTCGCCTGAGTTATGCCGATGAAACCACTGGCCGGCGTTTTTCTGGCTCTCGCCTGTGTTCTAGGTATCGCCAGCACCGGATGTGTGTTTGAACTGGCCTACGGCGATCCCGACCTCGGGGTCAAAACCACAAGCTGGATCCTGGCCCTGGCGGCCCCTGGAACCGTGGGGACCCTTCTGTTCGCCATTCGCCTGAACAAACCGGCCTGATTGGGGGCGACCGATCCAGGCATCACTTTTACGATCCGCTCAGTTCCTCCATGGACGTGATGGCACGCTTTCGAACCGTGTCCGCTGCCGGCCTCGCTCTCGCAGCGACCTCTGCACCGGTGGCCCTGGCCCAGGGGTCGCTGTTCACGGCGGTGCCCGTGGAGTTGAGCAAGTTCGTCTTGGTGTCGGCCCCGATTGGGCAGGGCGAGCGTTCTCAGTTGAACATCTACGAGCAGCGCACCACAAAACGCCCCTGTTTCGCTGTGGCTGCGGGATCACCGGCCATGGTCGATCCCTTGTTGTCCACATTTGATTTCAGCGGGGTCTGCAACCGCTACATCGATGGCAATGGCTACTCCCTGCGGATCGGTGGTGACGACCTCGGCACCCGCTACCGGCTCAGCGTGGTGAACACCGGTCGGGATATTGAATTGCTGGCCACGCCCACCAAGAATCCCTCCCAACCGCCCATGCTCGTGGCTCGGGCCGGTGGTGCCGCCAGCGGATTCGTTCAGCTCAAGCTTGAGCCGGGCTGGACCTTGAAGCGACGGGCCTACGGCAAGAAGAGCCTCGGCCATCTCTATGTGTATCGGGACAGTGCGCCAGTGGCCGGATCCAGCCCAGACAGCGAGCCGGTTGAGACTGAACAGAGTGAGAGTTCCGTAGCTCCGTCCTACTGAGCTGGCCCAGAACCGGTGAAAACACCTGTTGTCGTCCTCTGTCAGTGATTTCACACTGAAGACAGACCCCGGAGGACGTGATGAAAACAACGGTTGTTCAGTGGTTCCAGTGGTTCGGTGAAGCGATGACCCATGCCCTGGGTTCGTTCAACGACCGCCATCTCCAGCCCCCGCCGATCGGCACCCAGCCCTACCGGGACACGCCCGACAAGCGAGCCCGCGACTACTGAGCACCAGGCTGCTTGAGCAGATCAGTGCAGCGGAAGCAACTCGCTTCCGCCACGGCGTTTCGATCGACGCTGGCCCGGTCGTTGAGATCGGCAATGGTGCGCGCCACGCGCAACAGTTGAAGGCCGCTGCGCGTGCTCAGCCCACGCTGGTTGATCAGCTGTTCCCAGAGCTTGAGTGCCGCCGCCTCGATGGCTCCGGTCCGCTGCAGCGCTGCTGCCGACAGCCGCCCGTTGCTGTCTCCACCCGGATTGCGCCTCTGCATCCGCTGCCGGGCTCGTTCAATTTGTGCGGGGGTGCACCAAGACGCTGCAGCTTGCGTTGGGCTGGGCTGCTTCAGCACCGCTGCCACCTCCTTGGCGGAGCGCCGTTCTAGCCGCAGTTGCAGATCGAGCCGATCCAAGAGCGGGCCGGAGAGCCGCTGCCAGTAGCGCTGGCGCTGGCTGATGCTGCAGCGACAGCCATGGTCGCGGTCGCCATGCCAGCCGCAGGGGCAGGGATTGGTGGTGGCCACCAGGGTGACCAGGGCCGGGAACACCGTGCTCTGCTGGGAGCGGCTGATCTGCACGGCGCCGTCCTCCAGGGGCTACCGCAATTGATCCAGGACCGCCCGCGGAAATTCCGCCAGCTCATCAAGGAAGAGCACGCCACCGTGGGCCAGGCTCACCTCCCCAGGACGGGGTGAGCGTCCGCCGCCGAGCAAGGCGGCTGCTGAGCAGTAGATGGTGGCCGCCGGCTGCCGAGAGGGCCAGGGCGCGGGAGGCGAGGCTGCTGTCCAGGCAGGGCCAAGACGCCAGCTTGGTTGGCTGGGTTGAGGATCGGGTGCTGCTGCCGGTCGCCGGCCAGGGGCGCTCGCCTTTCAGCTGCTCCACCAGCGTGCGCAGGTTGGCTGCGGTGCGGATGGTGAGCCCCTCAATCAGGCTGGCCTCCTGGGCGTTCTCAGGAGGAACCACCAGGGCTTGGGCCTTGTGCTGCTGGGCCTTTGCAGCAAGGGCAATCACCCCGCGACAGGGCCTGAGGCTGCCGTCGAGCCCCAATTCGCCCGCACACCAGAGGCCCTCCAGCTGAGGGCGGGCGAGTTGCCCGCTAGCCACCAACAGGGCCAGGGCGATGGGGAGGTCAAAGGAAGGACAATCCTTGCGCAGATCGGCCGGAGCCAGGTTGATTACCACGCGCACCAGGGGGCCGCGGAAGCCGCTGTTGCGCAGGGCGGATCGGACCCGCTCCCGTGATTCCTGAATGGCCTTGTCCGGCAGACCCACCAGCTGAACGCCCGGTAGGCCCGGGGCAAGATCCACTTCCACCACCACTGGTCTGGCCTCCAGACCTTGCAGGGATGCACTGAGACAACGTGCCAGCATTCTGTGGAGGGTGACGCAGGAGATTCATGCCCCTGCTGTCACACCGGTCCGGCTGTTCCCTCTTTTCAAGGCCCATGGCAGACGACACGATCTTCGGGAAGATCCTTCGTGGCGAGATCCCGTGCGATGAGGTCTACAGCGATGAGCAGTGTCTGGCCTTTCGCGATGTCGCGCCCCAGGCACCCGTTCATGTGCTGGTGATTCCGCGCAAGCCGATCGAGAGCTTGCGCTCCGGTGCTGCTGAGGATGCGGCCCTGCTGGGCCACCTCTTGCTGGTGGCTGCCCGCGTGGCCAAACAGGAGGGTCTGGACGATTTCCGCACGGTGATCAACAGTGGCGCCGGTGCTGGCCAGACGGTGTTTCACCTCCATGTGCATGTGATCGGTGGACGTCCTCTGGCGTGGCCTCCCGGTTGAGGTCAGCGACGAAGCGGCGCGGCGACAGCCAGACTGAGCACAGTTCAGCAGTGGCATGACCCACCAGCTTCAGAACCTGCGCAATCAGGCCGCCAAGCTGCGTCGGCTTTCGCAGCCCTACTTTTTCCCCTACACCGAAGACAACGGCTGGCAGTTCCTTGGACTGCTGGTGAGCCTGCTCTTCTGTGTGGCCGGGATCGTGCTGTTCCTGGTCACCGGCTTGATGAACGGCCTGTCGTGGCTGTTTCCGGAGTTGTCCGGCCAGTACCTCGGTGGCGTCCAGTCGTCCCTGGCCATGCTCTGGTCCCGTGGATGGGGGGCGGGCATCAGTGCCCTGTTCGTGCTGGGGGCTGTGGTGTTTGCCTCTGTGCGGGGCCAACTCAGGCATCGCCGCTGGTTGCCTTGGCTGTTTCTCGGCCTGATCATCCTGATGCTGTTGAGCGTGAACGGCATCAACGCCGGCATCACATTCCTCGCCAGGGATCTGACCAATGCGTTGATCGCCAGGGATGGCGATGCGTCGTATCGCAACCTCTGGATCTACGGCGCCTGTTTTGCTGTGGCACTGCCAATTCGCAGCCTGCAGTTTTATTTCACCCAGAAACTTGGGCTGTTCTGGCGCGAATGGTTGTCGCTGAGCCTAGTGGACGATTACCTGCGGGATCGGGCTTATTATGTGCTCAATCCCAATGATGAAGCGGCCACCAATGTTGATAACCCCGATCAACGTATTTCCGAGGATGTGCGTGATTTCACGGCACAGGCCCTTGGTTTTGCGCTGAATATTTTTGATTCGATCCTCACCTTTTCCCTCAACATCCTCATCCTTTATTCGGTGAGTGAGGGGCTCACCTTTGCCCTTCTGGCCTATGCATCCGGGGTGTCTGTCCTGATGATTGTGGCTGGCCGCAAGTTGGTGCGGTTGAACAATTTCCAACTGCGTTTTGAAGCGGATTACCGCTATGGCCTCGTACGGGTGCGTGACAACGCTGAGTCGATTGCCTTCTATGCCGGTGAGCAGCAAGAAGCCAAGGAGGTGACGCGTCGCCTGGCCACCGTCGTTGAAAACTTCAATCTGCTGATTGTCTGGGAAGTGCTGCTGCGGGTGCTGCAGCGCTCCAGCATTTACGCCAGCAATTTCATCCCCTATCTGATCCTTGCGGCACCGATTCTCGCCGGTGAGATGGATTACGGCGGCTTCGCCCAGGCGAACGTCGCCTACAACCTGGTTGAGGGATCGTTGTTTTTCATCATTTACAACATCGAAGCCCTGGCCCGGTTCTCGGCATCGATCAACCGGCTGGAAGGCTTTCAATCCAACATCTCCAACCTCGATCCAGAGGAGTGGAGTGATTACGTGCCGCGGATCGTGCCCTCTGAGCGCCTGGCGCTGCAGGGGGTGACGGTCAAAACACCGCGTACCGACAACGTGCTGGTGCGCGACCTCAGTTTTTCCCTGGGCAATGCTGAGGGGCTGTTGGTGGTGGGACCCTCCGGCTGTGGCAAGACGTCTCTGCTGCGGGTGGTGAGTGGCCTGTGGGGCTCGCCGACGGGCACCGTTTATTCCCCGGGGCAGGGCGATCTTCTTTTCATCCCCCAGAAGCCCTACATGGCACTGGGATCTCTGCGCGAACAGCTTTGTTATCCCCTTGATCAGGCCCGTTTCAGCGATGAACAGCTACGGGCTGTTTTGGATCAGGTGATGTTGGGCAAACTCCTGCAGCGCTATCCCGACCTCGACATCAAGCAGGACTGGCCGCGGTTGCTCTCTCTGGGTGAACAGCAGCGACTGGCCTTTGCGCGGCTGCTGCTCAATTCGCCCAAGGTCGTGGTGCTGGATGAAGCCACCAGTGCCCTGGATGTCGAGACCGAATCCCGCCTTTATTCCCTGTTGCGGGATCGTGAGGTGGCGTTCATCAGCGTGGGCCACCGGCCAACCCTGAAGGACTTCCATGACACCGTTCTGGAGCTCAGCGGTGATCACGACTGGCGGCTGATCCCGGCGACCAGCTATGACTTCGGGCGTTCTTGAACCGGCCGGATGACCTCCACCAGCGAGACCCTTGACACCACGTCCGTTCCGGAGACGTCCGCCACCACCAACGATGTGCCTGCTTTCGGCTGGAGTGGCTATGCCGAGCGGGTGAATGGACGCTTCGCCATGGTGGGCTTTGTGGCGGTGCTGCTGATCGAGGTGCTCAGCGGTGACACCTTTCTGCACTGGGCAGGGCTGCTGCCCTAATCAGGGCAGGCGGATCAGATCCACATCCCAGCGTCCGTTGCGGCTCACCTGCACCGCCAGCCGCCGGCCCGAGCCATCCAGGCTGACGCTGCGGGGTACACCCGGTGGGTCCAGGGGCAGCCGTTGCGTCGCCCCGACGTTGCGCCGGTAGAGCACCAGTTCCGTGCGGTCCTCCCGTTGCTGGACCACGGCCAGGCGTTGTCCATCAGCACTGACGCTGACGCTGATCGGTTGGGCATCAGCACGGTTGAGGCCCGGCAACGGGACGGGGCTGCGGCTGCGCAGGTCGATCAGTTCGACCCGCTCCCGCCCATTGCGTTGGCCCAGGCTGGCCAGCCAGCGTCCCCCCAGGGAGGGACCCCGCCGGCTGTTCACGGATTGACGCAGCAGGCCGTTGAGGTCGGGCCGGGGAGTGGGCCTGGGGCTGCTGCACCCGCTCACCAACACCAGGCTGAAAAGCAGAGCGACGCGGATCATGGCTCTGACGACAGCGCCGGTGTGGAGAGGCTCTGTCCCGGAGGACGGTCCGGCTCGAGCAGATCACTCAGATCCAGCAGTTCCACGCGCCACCTCCCCTGATCCGTCACCTGCAGGGCGATCTGCTGGGCATCCGGCGCCAGACTGAGCTGCACCGGGTCTCTCCCCCCCGGCAGCGGCAGGGGATGCATGCGTCCGTTCAGGCGGTCGGTCACCACCGCGAGTCGGCGGCGCCCCCGCTGGGTGATCGCTGCCAGGTAACGGCCGTTCCAGCTCAGGGAGGGCGAGCTGTGGGGCTGATGTCGGCTCAGCTGGGGAACGGAGACAACCGATCCGTCGCTCAGGCGGCGCAGCTGCACCGTGGGTCGGCCGCCGCGATCGCTGACGACCGCCAGCCACTCACCACTGCCACTCAGGGCTGGGGCCTCCTGACTGGTGGCGAGCAAGCCACCACCGGCCCGTTCACTACGACCGTTGCAGCCAATCAGCGCCAGGCTGGCGAGCAGGATCAGCAGCGGACGAGGCAACTCGCTCAGTCGTCGAAGCGGGAGCTGTTGTCCCGTGGTCTGCCGGACGAAGGCCGTGAGCTGCGGGGGGGTTGGCGGTTGCTGCTGGGCCGGTTCGACGCCAGGGGCGGCTCAGGGGATCGCCTGGAGTCGCTCGCGGCGTTCGGGTTGGCGCTGGGGCGTCCCCGGTTCGGGGCCGAACTGCTCGGCGCTGAACTGCGGCTGGGGGCAAAAGCGGCATCCTCGGCTCCTGAAGGAGCGCGTTCGCCGGAAGGACGCTCAGGCCGCCCCATGGGACGGCTGCCACGGCGTTGTTCCTCTCGATCCGTCCGTCTGGAGCCAAAGTCGGGACGTCGCTCATCCCGGGCTTCGCCGGCACGGAAGCGAGCCATGCGGCGGGAGCGCTCGTCGTTTTGGTCCCAGCCGGAATCGCCTTGATCACGGTCTGCGGAGCGACGGCTGGCGGCTTCCTCAGGAATGGCGGCACGGCTGGCGCGGCGAGGCCTGTAGAACTCCTCTTCAGGCCGTTCTTCGGCGTCATCTTCACGGCCTGAGAAGCGCCGCCGCACCGGCTGGGGCTCATCAAAACGGTCGTAACCGCCGTCATCCCAGCCGCCCCGTAGGCCCCCCGGGCTTCCGCCCCGGGCCGGTGTTGGTTCGTCATCGAAATAGGCGGAACGCCGGGCCTGCTCCGTGGCCACGCCGCGCAGCCGCACGCTTTCGTAGGCGAAGAAAACGGTGGTTCCCGCCAGCAGGAACTGGCCGAACTGAAGAATCGGGTCGAGGCGCCATCCCTGGAAGAACAGGATGCCGCCGCATAGCAGCCCGATGGCTGCAAAGAACACGTCGTAGTCCCGCGCCAGGGCGGGCTTGAACGACCGCATGAAATAGAGCAGAGCGCCGCCGACGGCCAAAACGATGCCGACGATGCTGGCCCAATTGAGACTGGCGTTAACCAAAGCTCTGCTCCCGCTTGGGAGTCAGTCTAAGAGGGGCGCCAGGGGCGGATCAGAGCTTGCGGTCGACCTGGTCGGTCTGGCTCAGCAGGAACAGGGCGATGGAGGCAGGAATCACGACGATCACACCTCCCCAAAGGAGGCTGCTCAGGAAGTTCGAGAGGGAGGGGGTCATGGGGTTGCTGCCGTCTGCTTCAAAGCCGCGCCGATCTTAAGAAGCGATGCCGTCTTTCTACGATGACGGGACGATTTGCTTTGAGCTTTGTGACGCCGCTGCTGCTGCAGGCCCTGCCAGTCCTCCATTTGCTTCTGGGCTTGCTGCTAGCGGCCTGGACCCTGGCGTTTCTGCTGCGCATCGTGCTCACCTGGTACCCCCAGGTCGATCTGAGCAAGGGCGCCTGGCCCCTGGTGGCATGGCCAACGGAACCTGTGCTCTCGGTGAGCCGTCGCGTGATCGCACCGATCGGTGGAGTCGACGTCACTCCAGTGATCTGGGTGGGCTTGATCAGCCTCGTGCGTGAGTTGCTGGTTGGCCAGCAGGGGCTGCTTTCTCAAATCCTGATGCACGCCCAGGCAGTGGCCTGAGCTCAGGGGAGCATCTCCTGCTCCACGAATTTGGTGTGCACGTCGCCGTTGATGAACTCCGGCCGATCCAGCATCTCCAGATGGAATTCCACCGTGGTTGGAATCCCGGTGACGGCACATTCATTCAGGGCCCGCTTCATCCGGGTCATGGCGTGGTCGCGGTCCTTGCCCCACACGATCAGCTTGCCGATCAGGGAGTCGTAGAAGGGCGGGATGTCGTAGCCCGTGTAGACGTGGCTGTCGACGCGCACACCCGGTCCGCCGGGGGGCAGCCATCCGGTGATGCGTCCGGGTGCGGGACGGAAGTTGTGCCGGGCATCCTCAGCGTTGATCCGGCATTCGATCGCATGGCCGGTGAGCTGGATGTCTTCCTGGCGCACGCTGATGGGTTCGCCACCGGCGATGCGCAACTGCTCAGCGATCAGATCCACACCCGTCACCATCTCAGTCACCGGATGCTCCACCTGGATCCGGGTGTTCATCTCCATGAAGTAGAAGCCGCCGCTGCGATCCAGAAGGAATTCCACCGTTCCGGCGCCCTCGTAATTGATGCTTCGGGCGGCAGCAACGGCGGCTTCGCCCATGCGGCGGCGCAGGTCGGGATCCAGGGCCGGGCTGGGGGCCTCCTCCAGCAGTTTCTGGTGACGGCGCTGAATCGAGCAGTCCCGTTCACCCAGGTGAACCACGTTGCCGTGGCGGTCGGCCAGCACCTGCACTTCCACGTGGCGGGGCCGATCGATGAATTTCTCCATGTAGAGGCCGGGGTTGCCGAAGGCGGCTTCCGCCTCCCCCTGGGCCGCTTTGTACAGGCTCTCCAGCTGGCTGGCGTCCGGTACGAGGCGCATTCCGCGACCACCACCGCCAGCGGTGGCTTTGATCATCACGGGATAGCCCATTTCCTCGGCCAGGGCGGCCGCCTGGCTGGTGCTGCTGAGCAGACCCTCGCTGCCGGGCACCGTGGGGACACCCACCGATTGCATGGTCGATTTGGCGGTCGACTTGTCCCCCATCGAGCGAATCGCGTGGGGGGACGGCCCAACGAAGGTGAGGCCGTGATCACGGCACATCTCGGCGAACTTGTCGTTCTCCGCCAGGAAGCCGTAGCCGGGGTGGATGGCGTCAGCACCGCGGGAGGTGGCGGCCGCCAGGATGTTGGGAATGTTGAGGTAGCTCTTGCTGCTCAGGGCTTCGCCCACGCAGACCGCTTCATCGGCGAGCTGCACGTGCAGAGCGTCCTTATCAACGGAGCTGTACACCGCCACGGTGGCGATGCCGAGCTCGCGGCAGCTGCGAATGATCCGGAGGGCAATCTCGCCGCGGTTGGCGATCAGCACTTTGCCGATGGGCATCCCTCAGCATGTTCAGGCCTGACGCCGGATCGTATCAGCGCCGACCGAAGTTGCCGAGGAGCGAAGCCCCCGCCCGGTATGATCTGATCTCGACAGCACCCGAGCGGTGAAGTCGACCACGCGGATGTGGTGGAATTGGTAGACACGCACGTTTGAGGGGCGTGTGGCTTCGGCCTTGCGAGTTCAAGTCTCGCCATCCGCATTTTTTTCTTTGGCCCGTCCCCGCGCAACAGAACCAGGACCGGCTGTTGTTCTCGTTTCGAACGGTCCCGGTGAACTGACCACCTGGGTTCGACCTCTGGCCGAACGGCTGCACGCCAGCCTTCGCCTGCGTCCCCGGTCTCAGAGCGCGCCAGCTTCGTTGCACTTGGTGTTGGTGCCCTGCCCCAATTCCACCGGCCAAGAGCGTGCGGCTGCGGAGCCCTGGGGTTTGTTCGAGCGCATCGTGCCGGCAGGCCGCTTCTGGTCGCTGCTGCTGCGTCCACAGCGCTACGGCCCATGGCCGCAGAAGGGTGTGGTGGTGTTCCTGGGCGGTGATCAGTTCTGGACCGTTCTGCTTTCGGCTCGTCTCGGCTACCGCCACATCACCTATGCCGAGTGGGTGGCGCGTTGGCCGGGCTGGAACGATCGGATTGCGGCGATGTCGGACGCGGTGCGGCGTCAGCTGCCGGTCCGTTACCAGCCCCGGTGCCGCGTGGTCGGTGATCTGATGGCGGATCTGTCATCCTTCGCTCGTCGCGAGGAGCCTCTCCCCCAGGGTCAGTGGGTGGCCCTGTTGCCGGGATCGAAGCCGGCCAAGTTGAGCGTCGGCATGCCGTTTCTGCTCGATACCGCAGATCGTTTGGCCCGATTGCAACCCGGATGCCGTTTTTTGCTGCCGCTGGCTCCCACCACCAGCGTTGATGAACTGCTGCGTTTCGCCGGCGCATCCAACCCGATTGCTGCCCGCTACATCGCCACCGTTGCTTCGGTGGAGCAGGGGGAGTCGGTGACGGAGTTGGTGACGGGTGCGGGCACACGGATTCGTCTGCTGGAGCAGCATCCGGCCCATGGCCCCCTGAGCCAGTGCGCCCTGGCCCTGACCACGGTCGGCGCCAACACGGCCGAACTCGGCGCCCTTGCGGTGCCGATGATCGTGATTGTTCCCACCCAGCACCTGGAGGTGATGCAGGCCTGGGACGGCGGGCTGGGGCTGCTGGCGCGTCTGCCGGGTCTGCGGCGTCTGATCGGGGTTCTGCTGACCCTCTGGCGTTTGCGCAACAACGGGTTGATGGCCTGGCCCAACATCAGTGCAGGCCGTGCTGTGGTGCCGGAGCGGGTGGGGGCGATCACCCCTGAGGAGATTGCGAAGGAGGCCTGCGATTGGCTGAACGCCCCCGAGCGGCTTGAGGGCCAGCGCCAGGACCTCCTGGCGTTGCGGGGAAAACCCGGGGCGGTGGCCGCACTGGCCGCCGAGGTGAGGGGTTTGCTTCCCCGAGAGCTCAACGCTTCCTAGGCTGCGCCCCACTCTGGTTCCGACGACCATGTCCCCGTCCAATCCGGTCGAACGCAGTGCCGAGGAGTGGAAGCAATCCCTGACGCCGGAGCAGTTCCAGGTGGCCCGCTGCGGCGGCACGGAGCGGGCGTTCACCGGGGCTTACTGGAACAACAAGGCCACGGGGATGTACCACTGCGTCTGCTGTGGTGCGCCGCTGTTCAGCTCTGAGACCAAGTTCGATTCGGGCACGGGTTGGCCCAGTTTCTGGGACGGTGTGAGTGCCGGGGCGATCACCACCAAAGAGGATCTGACCCACGGGATGGTGCGCACCGAAATCAACTGCGCTCAATGTGATGCCCACCTCGGGCACGTCTTCCCTGATGGTCCCGCCCCCACGGGCCAGCGTTACTGCGTCAACAGCGCATCGTTGAACTTCAAGGCGTCCTGAACACCGTTCAGCGCCTCAGGCCAGATCACCAGGGATCGTCGAGATCCTGGCTCCGGCGCTGGGGCGCTGCATCCTCCATCGGTTCCACATCCAGGGGTTCGCCCGACTGCTGAATCGCGCGGCGGGAGGCTGGCATCGCACGCCGCGGAGGCTGTTCCTCGTAGGCGGGCTGTTCCTCATAGGCAGGCTGCTGCTCGTAGGGTGCGGGCTCGTTGTAGGTCTGTGCTCGCTCAGCCGGCCGCTCGTCGTAGCGGGCAGGTTCGGCGTAGCGCTGCTCGTCGTACCTCTGGGGCTCATCGAGGTAGCGGCGCTGCTGCATGGAATCCTGCCGCCGGTCCTCCAGCTCCACATATTCCAGTTCTGCATCAGCCTCAAACCGCTCGGCTTCTGAAGCCTGGAGACGCCGTTGCTCCTGCTCCTGGGATTGTCCGGAGGTGAGCTGATTTTCCACGGGCACCAGGTTGACCCGGTAGCGCTCCCGCTCTTGCTCTTCCCAGCTGGGGCCACCGACGCCCAGTTTTTCCAGAACGCCGCTGTTCAGCTGTTTGAGCTTGTCTTCGGCTCCCTCGTAAACAATGATCCGGTCCGGCCCGCTGCTGACGATCTCCTCCACCGGCATTTCCCAGGTGCTCAGCACCCCTTCCCCCAGCAGGGGCACGCCAAGGGCGCCCATCACCAGGGTGGTGAGCTCGCCGGTCTCGATGTCGAAGGCAAAGCCGAGCACCCGCCCCAGCTGTTCACCGGACTCGGTGATCACCTGGCAGTTGATCACCCGGCTGTAGCGCTCAGGGTTGAAGTTTTCGCTGAGGGAGTCGGCCGAATCCACCAGGATCACGTCGCCCACCTGACGGATCCGGTCCAGCGGCATCCAGCGCGGCAGGCCGGGCAGGAAACGGGTCAGGGGGTTGTCCCGCAGCCCCACAGCCACCACTTCACGGCGGTCGATATCGACGATCACTTCACCCACCACCCCAAGACGGCGGCCGGTGTCACGGGTGATCACCTGGGTGCCCATCAGTTCGGAGCGCAACCAGAGGCGATCGCTGGGTACGCCAGTAGTGATGGCGTCGTTTGGGGTAGGGGTCGGGGTCAAGCGCGGGCCCTCGGCCATGGACATTCAGACCATTGTGGCGCAGGGGTTCCGCCTGTCACGTTCAGATTGCACAGCGAAAACTCCGATCGTTCAGGCGGCATCCGGTAAACCCACCACCTGGGTGTGGGCGCCGCGGGCCTGGGTCACCCCGATAGTGCGCTGGGCTGCGCCGATCATCGGGCGGCGGTGGCTGACCACCATGAACTGGGCTGCCTCGGCCTGACGGGCGATCAGAGCCGCCAGGCGCTCCACATTGACGCCGTCGAGAAAGCTGTCCACCTCGTCGAGGGCATAGAACGGCGACGGCCGGAAGCGCTGCAGGGCGAACAGGAAGCTCAAGGCGGTGAGTGATTTCTCTCCCCCCGACATCGAGGCCAGGCGCCGCACGGTTTTGCCCTTGGGATGGGCCACCAGGGTGAGGCCACCTTCCAACGGCTCCTCCGGGTTCTCCAGTTGCAGGTGGCCATCACCATCGGAGAGCGAGGCAAAGATCTCGCGGAAATGGCCATCCACGGCGGTGAAGGCTTCCATGAAGGCGTCCTGGCGCAGGGTGGCCACGGTTTCGATCCGCAGCAGCAGTTCCTCCCGCTCGCTGTTGAGTACGTCGAGCCGTTCGTTGAGTTCGTTGAGCCGCTCTTCGAGGGCCTCGAGTTCCTCCAGCGCCAGCATGTTCACGGGTTCCAGCGCTTCCATGCGTTGCTGGATGGCCTGCAGATCGGTCTGCAAGGCTTCCAAGCCCGCCAGCCGCAGGGCTTCCGGGATCTCCGGCCTCGGGTCCGGGAGGGCCTGTTCCATCTCCTGCAGGCGCACCGCACCGCTGCGCTGTTCTTCGATCAATCCTTCGCGGTCTTCCTTGAGCCGCTCCAGATTCCATTCGGCCTGCTGCAGGGCCTGACGCTGGCGGCCCACCTCGGCTTCCGCGGCGTCCCGGGCCCGGCGCTGGCTGCCGAAGCGCTCCTGAAGGTCGGTCTGCTGTTGCTCGAGCTCTTTGCGCTTCCCCTGGAGGTCGCTCTGCTGCTGGCGCCAGGCCCCATGGGCACTGGCGAGGGCCTTCACCGCCTCCTGCAAGCGGGTTTCTTCGGCGGCCAGAGCCTTCTCCTGGTCACCCAGGCGTTCAATCGCCAGCTGCCGCTCGCGGCGGGCATTCAGCAGCTGGTCGCGCTCGCGGCGGGCCGCCTCCAGCCGTTGGTCGGCGGCTTCCTGTTCCGTCTGAAGTTGGGCCCAGGCGGCGGCATCGTCGTTGTTGCCGCTGTTGCGCTCCGCCTCATCCAAGGCCTGCAGTTCCGCGGTAAGTGGTGTGAGCGCAGTGCTGATGGCTTCGAGCCGCTGCTGTTGCTCGGTCTGGTCCTGCTGCAATTTGCTGAGCCGTTCGGCCCGCTGGCGGCTGCGCTCGAGCAGGGGGGCGTGGTTGCGCCGGGCGGCATTGCGCTCTGCGATCAAGGCCGCCTGTTGCTTTTCCAGTTCGCGCAGCTGGGGTTTCTGCTGTTCGATCAGTTGGGCCAGCTTCGACTCCTCCCGCCGGCAGGCCACCAGGGATTCCCCCAGTTCCAGCAGGCGCCGCCGCAGGGGTTCAGCTTCGTCCTGATCGCTGCTGCGGCCGAAGCTGAGGCTGCTGCTGCGCTGGGAGAAGCTGCCGCCGGTCATGGCGCCGCTCTTCTCCAGCAGCTCCCCATCCAGTGTCACCGCCCTGGAGCGGCCCAGTTGTTGACGGGCGCTGGCCAGGTCGGAGAACACAAGGGTGTCGCCGAAGACGTAAGCAAACACCTGGTCATAGACCGGTTCGAAGCGCACAAGTTCCACGGCCCGGCCGATCAGGCCGGCACCGCTGTCTCCACCGGGGCGTGCACCCCGGGCAAAGGCGGCTGAAGAGCCCCCGCCCCCTGGCGCGCGGATCTTGTTCAGGGGCAGGAAGGTGAGCCGGCCAGCACGGCGGCTCTTGAGCAGTTCGATGGCGCGGGCGGCGATGCGGTCGTCGTCGACCACCACCTGGCCGAGACGGGCCCCCGCGGCCACTTCCAGGGCGAGGCGATGGCGATCCTCCACCTCTCCCAGCTGGGCCACAGGGCCGTGGATGCCATCGAGGCCGGCCTCCAGCAGCAGGCGCAGGGCTCCGGTGCCGCGGCTTTCCTGAAGGGCATCCCGCCGGCTCTCCAGCCGAGCGATCTCCCGTTCCAAGCGGGTCTGCTCCTGCTCCAGCCGGCTGCGGGTGCGCTGTTGGATGGCCAGTGATTCGGCGGTCTGCTGGAGCTCCTGCTTGCCGTCGGCAATGGCTTGCAGCAGGGTTTGCCAGGTCTCCTCCAGGGTTGCGAGCTGTTGCTGCACGGCGTCGCAGTCGGCGCCGTCCTGGTGCTGCTCCTGGGTGAGCTCTTCCAGCCGTTCCCGTTCCTGGCGCAGTCGTTCCTGCAACTGCTGCTGCTCCTCGAGTAAGGGAGCGACGCTGCTTTGCAACTCCTGCCGGCGACCGCTGCGGCGCTTCTGTTCCTCCACCCAGGCGCCGGAGCGGCCCGCCACATCTGCCAGCCGGCGGCGGGACATGTCCACCGCGGCTTCAGCGGTTTTGCAGTTCTCGTCTGCGGCGCTGAGGGCGTCCTGATGGGGATCGCGTTCCAGTTCCCGTGATTGCAGCTGCCACTGCTGGCGACGGGTGGAGAGGTCCTGACGCTGCGCCTGCAGTTTCTGGCCTTCGTCCTGGTGGAGGCTGGCCTGGCGCTCTAGTTCACGGCTGCTGGTGTCGAGGCCAGCCAGTTCCGCCTGAACCGCCAGCAGTTGGTCTTCCCCAAGAGCCTTCACCTGCTCCTGGAGCAAGTCCAGTTCGGCCACGGCCTTGTTCAGCTGCTCTCGGCCGCTGGCAATGGCCGCGGCGTCCCTCTGTTCCTGGGCTTCCAGCGCCTGTTGGCGCGTGGCCAGATCCTTGAGGGCCTGCTGGGCGGCTTCGTAGGCCAGCACCATCTCCTGGCGGCGTCCCAGTTGCAGCCGTTCCCGCAAGTCCTGGTATTGCCGGGCCTTGGCGCAGTCCTTCTCCAACCGTTGGCGGCTGGCCAGCAGTTCCTGCTCAATGATCCCGCAGCGCTCCTGGCGCTCCTGCACGTCATCGAGCTTGCGGCGGGTCTGTTCGATCCGGGTGTCGAACAGGGCAACACCGGCCAGTTCATCGATCAGGCCGCGGCGGTCGCGGTTGCTCATCGAGACGATGCGGGTGACGTCCCCCTGCATCACCACGTTGCTGCCCTCAGGATCAATCCGAAGGCGGCGCAGCTGGGTCTGCAGCTGCTGCAGGTTGCAGGGCACCCCGTCCGCGCTGTAGCTGGAGCTGTAGGAGCCCCCCGGCATCACCCGCAGTTTGCGGGTCACCGTCCATTCCGTTTGTCCCGGTTGAATCCATGGCCCCTCCGCTGGTGCCTCCAGGCCTTCCTCGGCGGCATCGGGTGTCCAGTCGCTCAGGTCAAAGCGGACGCTGACGGTTGTTTCAGCGGCCTTGCCGGCCTTGAGCATGCCGCTGTTGACCAGGTCCGGCAGGCGGTCAGCCCGCATGCCACGGCTGGTGGCCAGGCCCAGGCAGAACAGAACGCCATCAAGAATGTTGCTCTTGCCGGAGCCATTGGGTCCCGTCACGACGGTGAATCCCTCTTCAAGAGGGATGGTCATCGCTCCGCCGAACGACTTGAAGTGCGTCAGCCCAACCTGATTGATATGAACCAACAGGATCTGGGGCTGTCAGCGAGTCGAAACTAGCGGAACCCACGAAAAGCTCAAGGGTGCGATAGCGAGCAGTGCCCGGATGTGATGCGCAGGCAGCCGTGGAGGTCGCCCTCGAGCTGCAGGGTGACGTCTGCATCCGTGGCGTTGGGGAGCACGCCGCAGTAGCTGCCGGCATGGATGCGTTCGGCCCAGCCCCGATTGCCCGAAACGGCAGCACTGCGGGGTTCCAGCCAGATCTTTCGATGGGCAGGCAGGGGAACCGCTGGTTGGGCTGCTGCATTGAGCTGCGGCACTGTGGCCAGTCGCCAGGTTCGGCAGCTGTCTCCGTCCTCAAGCAGCAGATCGATGTGGCATCCGCTGGGGTCGTCCGGTGCTCCGGTGTGACGCAGCAGGGCGTATCGCGGCAAAGACTTTCCCTCAGCCTTCAGTCTCCCTACCCTTCTAAAGCGTCCTGCCAACGGTCTTCATGGCCTCGCCATCGCCGCAGTCCAACGGCAGATTCGAGCACCACTTCCGTGAGCGCTTTGAAAGTCTGCTGCCGACGATCCAGGAGCGCTGGCCGGATCTGGCTGAGCACACGCTTGAAGCCACACGGGGGAGTGTGGATGAGTTGGTTCGTTTGATTGAACAGAACACAGGCCTGACGCCCCAAGGGGTTCGGGATCAACTGGAGGAGCTTCTCCATAGCGCCGGTGATCGCAGCCGCGACTGGGCCGACAGCCTGGATCCCCTCGAAGAGCAACTGGAACAGTTGCTGGATGAGTTGAACAGCACCCTGCGGCCGAAGATCGAGGCGCCTGTGCGTCAGCGGCCACTGCTGGCTGTGGGCGTTGCCCTTGGTGTTGGGTTGCTGCTGGGCAGCATGCTTCGCGGGGGGCGGCGTTCCTGATGGCCGATCAGAACTCTCCCCGCGGATTTGGAGCGGCAGCTCGGGTGACCGCACTGGCGGCGTCAGTGATGGATCTGCACGTGCGGATTGCCCTGCAGGAGGTGGATCGGGAAAAACGCCGACTGATAAGCGGTGGCCTGTTCCTCGCCATCGGAGGCACGGCCATGTTCCTGGCCTTGCTGGCAGGCGAAGCGTCGTTGCTGCTTTGGATTCAGGCCCAGTGGGCTCTGGATTGGATGCGCGCACTGTTGAGTCTCGCTGTGGCCAACCTTGTGCTGGCGGGCATCAGCTTGCGTATTGGCGGCCAGGTGCTCAAGGGCCCGTTCCTGCCTCAGACGTTGGAGGGACTGATGAAAACGGTGCGGGCGGTGATGGGACGGGTGTGATCAGCGGATGTCGTAGTGCAGCCAGCGGCAGTCAATGCCGCCGTTGCTCACGGGAATCCGTTGCTCGGCCTTCAGACGCAGGGCTCCCGTCAGGTTGCGATTTCCACTGAGCAACCAGAGCTTCCAACCCTTGGCCTGGCCTTTGGCGTAGTTGCCAAGTTCTCGATACAACGCCTCCAGCTCCCCTTCATCGCCGATCCGTTGGCCGTAAGGGGGATTGCACACCAACACCCCCGGCCCCTCCGGGAGGGGGTGATCGCTGAAAGTGCCCGTGCAGATGCGGATGACTCCACTCAGCCCAGCGGCTTCCACATTGGCCCGGGCCTGATCAGCAATGGCGGGATCCGCTTCAATCCCCAGGAGCGGCGGGAGGGTGAGGTCCCCCCTGCGCCGTTGCCGGGCGCGATCAGCTTCTCTGTCCCAGAGCTCCGGCTGGAAATCGGCCCATCCTTCGAGTGCAAAGTGGCGCTCCAACCCCGGGGCCTGCTGCAAGGCGGCCAGGGCCGCTTCGATCAGGAGCACTCCGGATCCACAGCACGGATCAACAAGGGGTTGGCTTCCATCCCAGCCCGTCAGGCGGATCAGCCCGGCGGCCAGATTTTCTTTCAGCGGTGCTGCTCCCATGGCGGCCCTGTAGCCACGACGGTGCAGGCTGCCCCCACTGCCATCGAGACTTAGCTGGGCTTCCCCGCGGCCGAGGTGTAGGTGCAGGGAGAGATCGGGGTCATCCAGATCAATCGAGGATCGCTCGCCCCAGAGATCCCGTTGTGCGTCAACAAGGGCATTTTTCACCTGCAACGCCGTGAAATGGCTGTGGTTCAGTCCTGGTGCTGTTCCAGTCACATCCACCCGGAAGGTCATCGAGGGATGCAGCCAGCGCTCCCAGTCGAGCCCTTCGCGGATGCCGTCATAGAGGTCGTCCCGGCCTTGGCAGGGGAAGCGCGCCACCTGGCGCAACAGCCGGAAGGGCAGTCGAGCCTGCAGGTGCAGCCGGTAGAGGCAGGCCATGTCTGCCTGGAAGCCCACGGCACGCCTGCCGGGCCTTACGGCATGGGCTCCAAGGGTGCTGAGTTCGTCGCCAGCGGCTGCTTCCAGGCCTTGTGGCACAACGGCCACGGCGGATAGCCGGTTGATTCGACCCAAGGGCGTTGTGCTCCAGGTCACCACTCCTGTCAGAATGACAGGGTCCGGCTTCTTCGGACTAGGTGATCCACACCAGTGTTTCGGACAGCGGTTCGATTCCGCTCAGCTCCATTCCCCCTCACGGGGCTGCAATGGTTTCGACGGGGCATGAGGAGGGTGACTGAAGCCTGCTCGGTGAGAGCAAACCCGTAACTGCGAACAACATCGTTCGTTTCTCCCGTCAAGCAGCCCCTGTTGCTGCCTGACCCATTTAGGGAGATGGGGTGAAGTCAGCCTTATCACCCAAATGACTGCTTGGGGGTGGAAGCCCCCCTCAACTATTCCACCGCAACCGATCTCGGTTTTGAGACGGAGGCCCAAAACGTGGCCATTCGCAAAACCGTTCGCAAAAATCTGCCGCCTGTTTTGGACGGCATGGATAAGGCGGAGGCGCTTGCTTATGTCTCCCTTCTTTTTGATGCAGCCCAGGCTGGTGCTGCTGTGTGGGGCGATGCCCTGCTGATCAAGCGGTTCATCAGCCAGTGCAGTCGCACCGGCAGCAAGGCGACACAAGACGGCTATCGCTTCGAGATCCGTGAGTTCTGTCGCTGGCGAGAGCGCAACCACCCACACCTGCATCTGCGGGAGATCAACCCTGCTTTCTGTCAGGACTGGGTGTCCCTCCTGCGGGAACAAGTAGACGCCGGTCTCATCAAGCCCCGGACGTTTAACCGCAGGATCGCTGCCATCAGCTCCCTGTACCGATGGGCGGCTGAACCAAGCCGCTCAGCGGTTACAGGGGTGCCGCGTAATCCAATGCCACCACGTGCACTTCTCCACGCTGACAAGAGCACCAGGCCACTGACCGATGAACAGATGGGGCTGTTGATGGCGACGATCGCCAAGGCTGCTCATCACGATCGCAACGCCATTCGTGATTACGCCCTTGTCAGGGGTTCGTATCTATTGGGTTGCAGAGTTTCTGAGATCGCAGTTATCAAATGGAAGGACATCGAAGTTCTCTCCGATGGCGGTCAAATTCATCTCTTTGGAAAAGGATCCAAAGCAAGGACTGTTCGAGTGTCCAGTGACACGCTCCAGCTTTTTCACGCGCTTGGCCGCGGCGAAGCTGACAGCTATGTATTTCCGAGCCCCCGTGGCAAGGGACATCTCACTCGACAAGCGATTGGAGATGTTTGCCGAAAGTGGGGACGAGCCGCCGGTTTTCACGTTCACCCACACCAGCTGAGGCACAGCCATGCCACACACGCTGTGCAGAGGGGCGTGGACGTATTCACGCTTCAAGCCACCCTCGGGCATTCATCGAGCGCGACCACTGGTCATTACGTGGCTGCTAACCCTCGGGACAGCAGTTCTCTGCGTCTTGGTTAGTGAATTGATCTCTTGACGGTCACGCTTTATTAGGTCTGTTATTTCAATCTTCTTGCGATGCTCAAGGCTCTTGGGTTGTTGTTGAAGTGGCTATTCCTCAAAAAGCCTGATCAGTTAAGAGGACCAACTCTCAAAGAGCGTGCTCATCAGACAGTTCGTGCTGATCAAGAGTCCGAGATTCACAGAGGCCCAAAGGGTGGCTTGTATCGAATCGATGCCAAGGGGAGAAAGGTTTATCTCAAGGCTTCCGAGCAGCCCAAGCAAGGCAAGCCACGTCGGGCGAAACGGCGTCGCACCAAAACTGCTTAATTGCTCTTACGTCTACTTAGAAGCGTCCATAGAAGGAACGGCGTGTCCTCTTGCGGTAGATGCGCTTAAAGCGGCCACCGCTCTTGCCACGAACGATTGGAAGGATGGGCTTCTTTGTCCACCAATCCAGTGCCTGACGCCGGGAAATAAATCCCCAGAGTGCTCTTAGGGGTTTCCACAAAGCCCCGACACCAAACGCCAAAAGGGCAACAAGCAGAAGAAAGCCGATTACGTCCAAGAACATGGCTAGACGAGCGGTTGGCCCTCAGGCAGATAAACGCTGTCGGCGATGGTCCGCAGCACCATGGAGCATGCATAGTCATCCGCGCCGTATTCGTCTTTCCAGGTCTTCACCAAGAGCTTCAGGTCGTAGTCGGCTTGGTTCAGAAATTCGTCGGTTGGTTCCCAGAACGTGGATTCATCCATAGGGGGGTGGTGTCAGTCCTTAGGTTGTAGCCATGTTCAAGGAAGATTCTCGCTATGAGGACAGTCCCGCCAAGTCTGGCGGTGAGGGGTGGCTGTATTCCGAGCAGCAGCAGAAGCTTTGTCACTTCAAGCCAGATACTGAGACCGTGCATGCGCAGTGGGTAGCCATCAGGATCTACAACTACGTACCACCCCTCCCGCCTGAGCCAATGACACGGCGGCGGTTGCTGCGGCACAACGCGATAGAGGCTTGGGAGACGATGCGCAAGACAGGCCGGAGGCGCTGCCCCCCGCCTGTCAGATGAGGTCCTCAGTCTGACTGCTGAGGTGTCTTCCCATAGATGATTTGAGCCACGTCAAGAAATAGGCCAGCGATTGGCAACACCAAAGGATCCATGACAAGAGATCTGTCAGCAGGTTGAGAAGTGGAAGAACGCTGATCTGACTCCCCGCATCGCCTCAGGGAGTCAGTGCAGTGATCAGCGCCCAACGGTCACTGGAGAAACCATTGGATGGAGGCTGCAGGAACCCTCCGAAGACAACATTGCCCCTGTCGTGGGCTTCGCTCCTCTCAGATGAAGCGATGGCAGCGACCAAATGAGCAGCAACTACTGCTGCATTTGCTGCTGACTGAGCGATTTGGGCTGCTTGGACTGGTGCACTATCGCCTTCATGTGGATTGAAGTAGGGCCCCGCCCAATGCACGACAGGGTGATCCGGCCAGCCGTCGGACAGATCACCCGAGCCAAGACCGCCATTCCCTCGGCTGTCTCGTCTCACTTCCACCCCTAGCCACGCAAAGCAATGAGCAGCAACTGGGTCACTGGCAGCTATACAAAAGGACAACAACGGCCGAGCCTTTACGAGCCAACGGATGAGCATTGGCTTGAGCTTCAGCGTCGACTCTGTCGCTGGGGCAACGATGGCCATACCTGGCGGCGCCTTGAGCACCTGGGCGCCATCGCCAAGACCGACTAGCCGTCAGTCCTGGAACCTCTGCAGTTTTGCCTTCATCGCAGCGAGGCCCTCTTCCAACTTCGAATAGTTGTCCGGGTCTGCCTCCCAGCTTTCGACCAACTTCTGAGCTGTCTCGATGAAGCTCTTCATCTCGTCACAAGCCTGGAGGAGGTCCATGCGCCGCGAATCGATCAGGAGAGCAAAGGTACTTCTGAACCCAAGATCATGCGCGTCCTTCGCAACCCCTCGCTTTGCCTAGGCAAAGCCATGCCATACACGCTGTGCAGAGGGGCGTGGACGTATTCACGCTTCAAGCCACCCTCGGTCACTCGTCGAGCGCGACAACTGGTCATTACGTCGCTAGCAACCCTCGGGATAGTTCTTCTCTTCGGGTTGGTTAGCTAAAAGTTTGCAGTTATCGATTCAGTTCCGCATGTGGGTTGAATCTTTCTTAAATGGAATGATGGCAAGAAAGGCTTCTGGGCATCACTCGAGAGAAACATCACTTACAAGATAACGACGTTCTATGTTTCTCAAGTTCTGATGTTTCATTAGCAACCATGCTTATAGCACGTCTTGTAAGGTACTTGTAATCTTCTTTTACTTCGTAAACTGAGGCGTGTCTAGGTAAATCTAGTTTTTTTGTGCATCTGTCTGGATCTCCTGCAAAATCAGAGTGATTGCTGAAGTTTCTTCTATTAAAAAAACAATAATATGATCCAGTCCAGCAGGCATTTGACATGACAAGCTCTTCTTGGCCGAGATCAATATGCCAGTAGCAAACTCCGTTTGTAAGGATATTTGCGCTGACTCTAACAATATTGATCCCATTGACCAAGCATCCAGCAGCTATGAGTTTCCCATTTATATAGAGATAATGCCCTTCAGACACGTATAGCGTTTTCGTAGGAATATTTTCGCCTAAAGAGCCTGGCAGAAAGGCGATTGGGCAATCTCTCTTTTTTGATTTTAAATCATTTTGGCTGAAGTATTTTTTACCAATCCAAAGCACCTCTCTCACTCCACGGTGAGTCATAACTCTATCCCCTTGTATAAGGTTTTGAACTAATTTCTGGGTGCCATCTTCTAGGAGAATGTTCGTATTGGATGCAAAGCACGGCGCTTCTGCTGGTTGATTTAATGTCGTCGAAAGTAAGATTTTTGCAGTGTTAGATGTGTTTCCAGAGCTGTCTTTTATGACGTAATCAAAGCTATCTATCGATGACGTAGAAAGTGATTGGGAAGTATTAATGCTTTCACTATTACTAGATCCTGAGGCTATCAGAGCCGTCGTAAAAAGTTTGACACTGCTGCCTAGTCTTAAATTTGTTGGTGAAGAAGATCTAAGGCTTGTGCTAGATGTCTTTATGTAATAAGCAGTGCCATTTTTTTTAATGTAAAGTGTTCCGCTAGTTCCACTTATTTGCTTGTATTCATTAGATGAATCGTAAGTGGTGTGCTCTGAATCGTCTAAGTCTTCGAATAAAGTTCCACCTACTGAGTAAATCTCAAGAGAACTAGGCGAATCAATATTGTCAGAATCGTTGCTTAATATTGTCATGTCTCCTGCAATGTTACTGCCAGATAAAGTCTCAGAATTATCGTTGGCTACCGGAGCAACTTCGTCTATATCTCCGACATTTATGGTGATAGATTGACTCGATGTATTGCTATCAGAATCTGTTGCCGTAACTTGCACAATAAAATCATTATTCGAGTCGGCGTCGCCGGGAGATTCATAGTCTTGTGCCGAATTGAAAGATAATTCTCCAGTTGTGCTGTTAATTGAAAAAAGTGCTGAATCTGCTCCGCCCGAAATAGACCAACTAACAGATTCATTTGCTCCGAGAGTACCTATCTCAGTTGTATTTTCATTTATAGTTATCGAAGAAGAGGCATCGCCAGGATTCCCAGAAAATCCTTGAATAGAGGGTGCTGCTGCAGGATCAACAAATTCCCCTTGAAATTTAGTTCCATCTCCTACGGCAAAGTAGCTGAACTCTTCATATTTGTGCCAAGTCTCATTGTCTCTAGAACGATCCTCTTGGATATATACATCGAATTGGTCACTAGATAATGAAGATAAGCGTGTTTTGGAAGGATCCCCACCATTTCTGGACGAATTTTGTGTGATTAAGACAGGACTTTGCTGATAACTTGTAGTTAAAAATGAGAATGTCTCGCCGGTATGATCTATTTTTTCTGATGAGGAATCAAGGATTCTTCCTTCAAGAAGGCTGTTACCGTCAGTTGTCGAAAATCCATCATCAAAGGCAAGATATGCCAATGATTCGATTTTGTGAGATTTGTCACCGTGTTTATTGTAGTATTCATCCTCTTGATGTGCAATACTAAAACCGTTTTCATTAATATTTTTTTGTCTCAGGGTAATCCATTGATCGCCAATGTATGTTTGAACCTGGGATATAACCCCAGGCTTATTACTGAAGGAGGAGTTAAAGACGACAGACTGAAATTTATTGTTTTTCAGATGTTTTCTGTCAAAAACTCCTACTTCCAATCTTGAGCCATCGACTAAATCCCAAGTACCAGATGAAATAGCAAGGTATGAAACTGTTTCATTGGGGTGAGTAGTTGAATAGCCATATGGCCTTTGAATTTTTATATCAAACGACGCTGGCGTAGCCCCTGAGCCCTTGGAGATATTTTGCAGCCTAATCTCTACAGGTGCAAGTGTATTTCTTGCACGGTTACTACTTGGATCACCATCATTAAAGCTGTTTACTTCAGCAAAAATCGCTATGTCTCTGGTATACGCTTTCGAAAGCGTGATTGATGTCCAATCGCTATTTACGGTGTATTGGCCATACTCTGCGAAATCTTCGAAAGCCATTTCGAGACTGAACAGATACCTTGGCAAGATACTGGACTAGTCAGCAATGACAAGCCCATTTGAGCATCATGCTCACGAATCAGCATCAAAGGCTTCCTGCTGTCTATTCGTGATTCTCAGGTATACTTGTGATGCATTCAGTGTTTCGAGATAATATGCCAAATGAAAAGCATTGACTCTCAGTATTTAATAGACCCAAGGTTTACATCGGTTACTGATCAGGCCTTGAGCGAAGATCAAGTAATAGACATTTACCTACATAATTCCAAGGGACCAACTTCCGTCTCCGGCGGTCCGTATGGATCGCAAATTATTGATGCATTGGCTTGGAATGATGACGATATTGACTTTGTACAATCTTTGATTAATGACCTCGACCATCGCTTGGGCATTGATTTTGCCTTAACCTCCGACAGTTCGAGCTCAGATATCAATATTTATATTGATAAGGAAATTGATTTGGGTGGTGATGGGCAAACTCTCGGCCTAGCGGTTACCAATTTTTCAGATGAGACAGGTTATTTTTGGGAAATATTCTTGGACAGAGATAATTTTGGAAATCAAAGATATTTTCGCTATGGCCTTATCCACGAGATAGCCCATTCTCTGGGCATGGAGCATCCATTCTCGTCTGACGACGGAGATTTATATGGTGATAATAATGATGCTTGGACTAGCACTTATCCAGAGGAAACAATAATGTCTTATCGTTCGCCTCTTGGTGGCATATGGCCCAATAGTCTAACTGATAATGACTGGCAGGCACTTGAAAGTCATTGGGGGCAGCAGAATGACTGGTCCTCTGGAAATCCTGCACCAAAAAAATTAAATTATTGGTCAATTTCAAGTGTAGACTATATTGCTGATTCGTGGATTAGTACAGGCTTGAATGAAGCCTCCGGGAAATTTGATCCGGCATCAAACGAATTGTTTATAAACACTGCCAGTAATACTTGGATGCAGGAGGTTTCAGTGAATCGCATCAATAAGCTAGGCCATGACTCGACTGACAGTTTTCTTCAGGCAAGGCAGCTTTCTTTTGACTCCACGGGTCTTCCTTCGTCTCAGGATATTTCGATTGACACGTCAATTCTTGTAGGGAATGAGGATGGAAATACCCTTCGCGGTCTCGCTGGTTGGGATATTTTAGAGAGCGGGGGTGGGGCTGATTTGATTCATGGTGGCAATGGAAGAGACATTATTGATGGTGGAGCTGGTTCAGACGAATTACATGGTGATTTTGGCTGGAACACTTTCAAGGATCAGCAGGATGGCTCAAAGGATCTCATAGCTATTAAGTCAGATCAGCACTTGAGTAATTGGTGGTATGGAAAGGCTGGTAACAGCCCTAACGGAGAGAAGGCTGACTTCATTGAAGGCTTAGATGCTATTGATGAAATCAAGATTATTGGTGTCTTTACTCCCGATATCTCAGTTGTCGATAACGTCACAGCACGCGGCGTCACCGGCATCGGCATCTACGCCAAAGGCACCCTGGAAGCGGTCTACACCGGAGGCAACCTGAGCACCAGTCAGATCCAAAACATGACGACTGGAGATGGTTCAACTACAGCCATGAACAATCAGATGTGGAGCTACTGGGGAGACAACACTGTTCCCCCTCTACAGACTTGAATTATTGGTAAATTACCAATAAGGATTTTTGGGCTTGGTTGATAGTGGCGAACGTCCTTGATGGCATCTGTCCCGATGTTCCGCTGCTGGACTTCATCGGCCAAGAAAATCATTGGCCCCGGTCAGCGTCGCGAAAGGAGCGGTGCGAAGCGGTAGGGAGGCTTTCGGTAATTCCTCTTACGTCAAACGATCGGATCGACTCCCTAGCGTTGATCAGGGATGCAGGAACGAGAGAGGCGATGACATGAGCCAAACATCAAGGCTAGCCAGGCAGGTGACGCTTGACGAAGCGTGGTCGTCTTCAGAACACAGTGAAATTTGCTGTCTGATCTATGCCACCCAAAACGGCTGGAAGCTCCCAATCCTTTATGAAGAAATGGGTGTGCCTTATGACTGGGCACTAGTGGACTTTGAGAAGAGTGAACAGCGCAGTGAAGGTTTTCTTTCCATCAACCCAAACGGTCGGATTCCGGCACTGATTGATCGTGCGCACGGAGTAACAGTCGCCGAGTCGGCAGCCATCCTGGAGTACAGCGCGGCTCGCTTCGCCAGCCCTTTGCTGCCCCCTGCCGATGAGGACCTGCAGCTGCACCTATTGACGAAGCAATGGCTCCATTGGCAGGTAAGCGCCCTCGGACCTTCGATGGGGCAAGCCATGTACTTTCAGCGAATCGCCAAGGTTCGCGGCCAAAACGATCCCTTCGCCATTGGTCGCTTCATTGCAGAAGCGGAACGCTGTTTGCACATGCTCAACGACCAGCTCGCGTCATCGAGCGGCCCGTTTGTGCTTGGTCAGCGTTGCACACTCGTGGATATCGCCTGCTTCCCTTACTGCGCTAGTGCTTATTGGGCAAATGTCGATATCTCGGCGATGAGCCATCTGCTCGCTTGGATCGAGATGCTCCACCAGCGTCCCTCCTTTAGTACCGGTCTCACCGTGCCTTTCTCTCGGCCTGCTTTCTTTGGCCCTCCGTATGCAACACCGGAGGAAATCGAGGTGGAGATTGCGCGTAACGCCGGTCAGTTCACTGTGATTTCTAAATCTCCCAGTTGAGCTGCCAGGCGTCTCGGCTCCATGAATCCTGGCCGGTTGACGTAATGCCTATTACTTCCCATCAGAAGCTGCGGATGCTGCTGGGCAAATCAGCGATTGGAGAGCTTTCGGTGTGCCTTGTCTGCCTTCCTCAAAATTTTCTGCGCCTCTTCCCGTGTCAAGCACTCTTGAGCACGGCAAGCAAGCTTGCGCAGTTTCTTGTGCTGCTTGTCCGGATTCACTGGTAAGAAAATTCTCTTAACTTGAACTTAACCATAATTGCACCGTTCAAGTGCCATCCAGTGAGGGCTCACTGACCTGTTGATCCACAACCGGCTGCGGTCTTCAGCATTGCCAACAGGGTTGGATCGCCCCGTCACAAGGCGATTTTTTTATAGATGAGGTGGATGCTGCTTCTGGTGCTGGTGGTGATTGGCGTCGGGACCCTGATGGGGACGACGGCGCCGCCGGTTCTGTGAAGCCGAAGGGGCCAGGCATGGCTAAGCCAGCGACAGGGAGCACCAAACAATGGAAGTCATCTACCTGATCTTTTTCTTCGTTACTAGGGGGGCTGCTTTTACCGATCAGGTGCCCCAGGCATCGATGGAGCAGTGCGAAGAAAACGGCGCTGCGCTCCAAAAGCTTTACCGCGAGATCAAGTTCAAATGCATCCCCGGGCTCGCGGAGGGGTCGGGCACACCGATCTCCACCGAGGAACTCATGAATCGCTACGGCTTCAAGGATTCCACCTACTAAGTGGACGTAATTCCGTTTGTGCAGTCGCTCAGCAGTAGGTCTTCCGGCCTCTGGAGTTGATGTAGTAGACCCCGCCTCGTGGTCCGACGTAATAGGAGCAGTGGTCATAACGGGATGCTCCGCACTGACTGAGGCGCTTCTTGTGTAGCTCCCAGTCCTGAGTGTTCAGCTCTGGATCATCGAAGAACCGTTGCCTTTGAAGCCGATCAGCCTCCTCGCACTGCCTCCGGCGCTCAGCATCAAGCTTTTTGACTTCGGCTCTCAGGCTCGTTTTCCCATTCTCGAAACTTCTTCCTCTGCGACTTGAGGCCGAGCACCCGACAGATGAAGCCGAGCACTGCGTAGATGTTGGCCAGTAGCTCCAAGGGGCCCAAAAAGCTGCCCCATTTTTAGCCGCTTCGCAAACAGGCGGACGGCTGCGAACGCCCCGCTATGTCTGGACAAACCAGTTGCAGCGCAGTGCGTCTGCTGACGGCGGACAGAAAAACACCTCGTCTCCGAAACAGGCTGTTTTCGGAGACGAGGCTGTGAGTGATGTCTGTGTGTCCGTGGCACCGCAATAGCAGTGCCTGACTGGGCTCTAGGCGGACATCTTGCGATGTCCGTCAACGTCCGTATGTCTGCGGAAAGTGAGCGGTTTCGACTTGGTTACCTCGCCGATACCTGCATCACGCATCGCAGTGACGACGTTTGTCCACAGCTTCGAACCCTCTTTGCGGATGGGGTCTTTGCATTTGGCCTTGAACTTGTCCCAAGTCCATTCGACTGGGGGCAGTTCTTTGAACCTGGCAATCGCCTGAGCTTCTAAGTCGTCGGTGTTGGCGTGGAATCGCTCAGCTTCGACGACCAGGCAATCGATGATCGCCAGCGCAAGCCGTATTACCGACAGCGGGATCGTCTTGCTCGGATGCCACTGATCGCTGTTGTCAGGGTCGTACTCGTTGACCAAGTGCAGAGTCCCGCTGAGCTTCGTTGCGTGGTCAGGGAGCTTGTTGTAGAGCGCCGCCAGCAACGGTTTCGTAGTGGGTTGATCAGCCTTTTCCCAGTAAGCCTCTGCCCAGTCGCAGAAGGCGTCCTGAGCACCGTCTTCAACGCTCAGCGAATAGGTCTTTGGCGGCAGCTTGTGCATCGCCCAGGCGAGGTCTGAAAGCACCTTGCGGTGCTTCTTCTCGACGCTGTCGTTCGCGGAATCCATAGGGCCGCGTCGACATCGCAAAACGCCCCTAGGCACTCCGATCTGTAGGAACCGGGCATGACGACCATCGTCGTCTTCACCGCCGATTCGCTTGCGGAGCTTGCTCGGTTGGATGAAGCCGCAGATAGCGAAATGCGCTCGCCTGAAGCAGCGGTCGCCTTTTTTCAGTTTTCAGACACTTAGGGGGTTCATGGTCAGCCACCCTTGCAATACCTGATTCTCTCCGGAGACAACGGTGGGTCCCAGCCAGCCCTGGGGGTCAACACGCAGATCGCTGAAGGGATGGTCTGAAACAGCAAGCAAAACGCAATGACCAGCAACGCGAAGCCTGTGCCGGGGGCGTGGATGTTGGCTTGGAACCAGGGTTTAGGAGCCATGCCATCAGTGTGACGCTTATATGGAACCTCGTCCCGCCAGATGCGCGCCAGAAAGAGACATTCCTGATGGTGTCATCGGTTGGGCGACAGAGGATCAGCTGAGGTTGGCTTCTTGCTGAAAGCTCGGTTTATTGGGGCAGCAGCTGACGCAACGTGGTCCGCGCCCTCAAAGATCAATGGTTCGCTTTGGCCTTGGGAGCCGCTGCGCTTACTGCATTGTTCTGGCTTGAGTTGATGGCCTACTAGCAAAGATTGCTGAACCCTGATGTTTTCCTTGCGCCGCTCCGCTTGGTTGATTGCTGTTGGGGTGCTGCTGGCTTGTGCTCCGGCTGCTCGTTCTGACGCGTGGGTGAGTTGCAAGCGCGTTGCTTCCACAGGGCAGCTGCTTTGGCTGCGGGGTAAGTCAACTGAGCTTCTGAAGAATGTTGAATACCGGCCTGGTGCCATCAACCCTGATCTGGGCACTTGATTGGTGAGCAATGACCAGCTCCATCGAGCTCACGGTTTGAGATTTTGATTGCCGCATGGCTTGGCTGCTGATCCATGCCAGTTGATTGATGTGCATGAACCTCTGTTGAGATCTGGCTCGACAGATCAGCGATCCCAGCGACGCCTCAGCGGTGGGATCACCAGAAAATCCATCACCGCATAGGTGATGAGGCAGGGCAAAAACCCTTTTTCCACCAAATGGCAAATCTGCCGTTCAGGGGCCCATTTGCAGAACGCCAATTCGAGCAGCCAGAACAGGGCCACCTTCACCGCAAATGACGTGAGGGCAAACCGCCATTCCGATGCGCTCAGACGCAGTTTGAACGGCACGGCACCCTTGAAGCTGCTGAAAGCCTGAAGGCGGAGCCGCACGCACGCGTAGGCGCAGCTTACGTCTGAATGTTTATCAGCAGGATCCGTACAGTTAGTTCTTGATTCCTAGAGCAAGTTTGGGTAGGCATTGAGGAGTCCCCAGATCACCAGTGCGGTGATCGAGGCAAAGATCACGGCCGTCCATGCCGCCAGATCGGCGTTGTTGCTGGACCCTTGCAAAAGCTGAAGAAGGCGTGCCATCAGAAGGAATGCAAGCCCTTCGGTTCTGGCTCAGCTTGAGGGCAAATTCCAGTCTTGTATGCGAGTCCTCATACGTTTCGGGGAGCTCGACAGATACGAACGCTGTGCTCCAGACCCTTTAGTGATATTCCCCGGGGTGCTGAATCTTGGTGACGCTGACGCCGGAGGAACTCTTGCCGGAGAACCGCAGCAGTTCATCGCCGGAGACTTCATAACCCAGTTCTTGGGCAATCAGGGCCGCAGCATCGGCGCTCACGGCCTGCAGCACTTGCTCCCTGAGCGAAGGATCTCTGGAGATGTGAGCAAAAAATTGCCGGAGTTGGTCCGTGCTCATGCGGTTGGGGATGTCGTGCCGATTCTGCCCGGTCTGGTGTTTCCTTTTGCCTGTTGACTGGTGCGCAGATCAGGTCTGATGGGATGACGCAACTCGCGGTGTCTGGCGCCTCCGGCAAAACCGGATGGCGCGTGGTGGAGGAGGGGCTAAAGCGTGGTCGATCGGTCCGAGCCATTGTTCGGCCTGCTTCCGTGCTGCCCTCTGCCCTGGCCCAGGCCGAGCAGGAGGGGCGCTTGGAGGTGCGTCGCCTGGAGCTGGACTCGGCGGAAGCGTTGCTCCATGCGCTGCAGGGCTGCATGGAACTGGTCATCGCCACGGGTGCTCGCCCTTCGATCAACCTGGCCGGTCCCTTGCAGGTGGACGCCTGGGGCGTGCAGGCTCAGGTGCAGGCCTGCCGCTCTCTGGGGCTGAAGCGCGTGGTGCTGGTGAGCTCCCTCTGCGCTGGCCGTTGGCTGCATCCCCTCAATCTGTTCGGCCTGATCCTGGTTTGGAAGCGGGTGGGGGAGCACTGCCTGGAGCGCAGCGGTCTTGATTGGACTGTGATCCGGCCTGGTGGCCTGAGTGAGGACGACAGCCGCAGCACCAAGGAAGGTGTGCTGGTGACCGACGCCGATCAACAACAGAGCAACAGCATTCCTCGCCGCCTTGTGGCTCAGGTCTGCCTGGATGCTCTGGAGCAGCCTCAGGCCTGTGGTCGCATCCTCGAAATCACCAGCTCCCCGGCCCAGCCCCAGCAGACCCTGGGCCAGTGCCTGGATCAGATTCCCAGCCTCTCCCAGATCACGCCCAGGTTCTCCTGATGCAATGCGGTGCTGAAGCAGTCCGCCAGCTCCTCCGCGGAGAGGCGGCTGGTGACATCCCCATCCGCTTCGAGGTTGGCGCGGAAGTCGCCGCCGGCGGTGTTCCAGGCGGTGTGGGCATTGCGTTGGACGACCCGGTATGCCTCCTCTCGGCTCATGCCAGTGCCCACAAGAGCCAGCAGCACCCGCTGGCTGAACACCACGCCGCCATACACATTCATGTTGCGGCGCATGTTCTCGGGGTAGATCCCAAGACCCTTCACCACGCTAGTCATTTCCCGCAGCATGAAGTGCAGGGTCACTGAGCAATCGGGAAGCATCATTCGCTCCGTGGAGCTGTGGCTGATGTCGCGCTCATGCCAGAGGGCCACGTTCTCAAGGGCAGCAATGGTGTAGCTGCGCAGCACCCGGGCCAGACCGCTGATCCGCTCGCTGCGGATCGGGTTGCGTTTGTGGGGCATGGCGGAGCTTCCCTTCTGCCCCTTGGCGAAGTTCTCCTCCACTTCCAGCACGTCGGTGCGCTGCAGGTTGCGAATTTCGGTGGAGAAGCGCTCCAGGGAGGCGCCCACCAGGGCGAGGGTCTGCACGTAGTCGGCATGGCGATCCCGGGAGATCACCTGGGTGCTGGCAGTGTCGGGAGTGAGCCCGAGGATCTCGCAGGCGATCGCTTCCACCTGGGGATCGGTGTTGGCGTAGGTGCCCATGGCGCCGCTCACCTGGCCCACGGCCACATCCTGCTCAAGCCGTTCCAGCCGGATGCGGTTGCGTTCAGTTTCCGCCAGCCAGCCGGCCACCTTGAACCCGAAGGTGATCGGTTCGCCGTGGATGGCATGGGAGCGGCCGATCATTTCGGTGCCCTTGTGGGCCTGGGCCAGTTCGCGCAGGGCGTCGGCCAGGGCATCGAGTTCGGTGCGCAGCAGGGCCACGGAACGTTTCAGCTGCAGGGCCACGCCCGTGTCCAGCACGTCGCTGCTGGTCATGCCCACATGGATGTGTCGTCCGGCATCACCAACGTGCTCATTCACGTTGGTGAGGAAGGCGATCACGTCGTGGCGCACCTCAGCTTCGATTTCGAGGATGCGCTCGACCTCGAAGCTGGCTTTGGCTTTGATTGTGTCGAGGGCCTCTTGGGGCACACGGCCGAGCCTGCAGTTCGCTTCTGTGGCAGCGATCTCCACATCAAGCCAGCTCTGGAATTTCGCCTGCTCACTCCAGACGGCTCCCATCTCAGGAAGGGTGTAACGCTCAATCACCGGCGCGCTCGGTTGAACAACACGACAAATCTATGGGGCCGCCTCCGCGCGACTTGCTCTCAGCGCTGGGCCTCAATGAGTCGCGTTCCTCTCGGGATCTGCCTTGTCTTGGAACCCGCTCCTGGATGTTCAGTGTTGAGCTCTCAAAAATGCTCCTAAGAATTCACTGGCCCGGAACCGATGGGGACCGGGCCAATCCTGAACAGTGATCTGGCGTTCTGAGCTCAGAGAGCCGTGCTGTCGCGGTCGCCGGTGCGGATGCGAACCACTGATTCCACAGGGCTGATGAAGATCTTGCCGTCACCGATTTCACCGGTACGGGCGGCATCGGCGATCGACTTGACCACCTCTTCGACGCGGTCGTCCTCGACCACCACTTCGATCTTCAGTTTCTGTAGAAACTCAACGGTGAATTCCGAGCCGCGGTAGCGCTCCACCTGACCTTTCTGGCGGCCGAAGCCCCGCACCTCGCTCACAGTCATGCCGATGATGCCGGCCTCAACCAGCGCCACCTTGACGTCTTCCAGCTTGAAAGGACGAATGATTGCTTCGACCTTTTTCATGGGGGGAATACGGATCTGATTTCAAGGATGCCGCGGTTCTCAGAGCCGTGCGTGGCCGCTGTTACAGAACGCTGCCGAAGCTTGACTTCCTAGGGTCGCTGATCAGAACTGGCCCCTACAGCCCTTTGACCCAGACCCCCCTCTACGGCGAACGCGCCATCGCCGAAGCCGAGCTGATCTGCTTCGACAACCCCCGGCCTGGGCGCCCCTACGAGGTTTCGATCGAACTGCCGGAATTCACCTGCAAATGCCCCTTCTCCGGCTATCCCGATTTCGCGGTGCTGCGCCTGATCTATCAACCCGGGCCGCGGGTGGTGGAGCTGAAGGCGATCAAGCTGTATGTGAACAGCTACCGCGACCAGTCGATCTCCCATGAGGAGGTCACCAACCGCATCCTTGATGATCTGGTGGCGGCCACTGATCCGGTGTGGATGCAGCTGGAAGCCGATTTCAACCCCCGCGGCAACGTGCACACCGTGGTGCGGGTGAGTCACGGCACCCGTCAGCCCTGCTGATCGACCACCCCCTGCTGCACCAACTGAGGCAATTCAGTGGCGAAGGCGGCGAGATTGCGGTTGCAGAGGCCACCCACGCTGAGGGTTCCATCGGCTGAGATGGCCCACAGCTGCCGGGTGGCCACGAGGCTCAACCCACCGCCCACCAACAGCACCGCGAAGCCCAGATACACCAGCGGTACGCCTGGATCCCGCTTGAGCAAAAGTCCGCTGGCCGGCAGCACCGCGTCCACCCGCATCGGCAAGCCCTTCACCTCAGCGGCGGGACCACCCGGTCGCAGTCGGGCGAGCTGTTGACCGTCCGCATCGAACACCGTGGCAGGTCCCTGTTCGCTCTCCAGGCTCAGAAACACCGGTTCGGTTCCATCGGGGCGTGTCGGCAGCACCAGGCCCCAGATCTGATCACCCAGCTCCGGATAGGTCTGTAGCGGCAGCTCCAGCACGGGGCTACGCCCGATCTGCAAGCTGATCGTCGCCAGTGACCAATCGGCCTGGTAAATGGTGATGCCCCGGTGCCGCAGCGGGTGATTCACGCTGATCTCTGCATCCAAGCTTTGGTAGGGGCCCCGCAGCTGAAGAGCGGAGCGAAATTGTTCCGTGCGGCCCGCCGGATCTCGATCAATGGCAAAGCGGTCCAGGGTGATGGTCAGTTGGGTTGCGCCATCGCGATCCAGGAGATCGAGGCTGCGGCCGGGGGCCAGGAAGCGCTCCAAGCGGTTCCCCGCCAGTGCCCCCCAGGCTGCGCCAAGCATCAGCAGCACCAGGCCGGTGTGCACGAGCAAGGGCCCCACCCGGCCAATGGCGCCGCGTCGGGCCGCCAGCCGTTGTGGCTTGCGTTGCACCTCCCATCCGCTGGCCCGCAGCACCGTCTCCAGCTGCGTCAGAGCCCGGCTGGGGTCAGCGCAGGGCTGGCTTTCGGCGATGGCCAATTTGCTCAGCTGGCGTGTGGTGCGGTAGTCGATCCAGCGCCGGGCCGCCATCAGCGCTGGCCACTGACGGCGCCAACTGCAGAGGATCAGGGCGAGACCCAGCCAGGCCAACAGGGCCAGAAACCAGCCGCTGGAATACACATGATCGAGCTGCAACTGCAGCACCTGTTCGCCGTGGAGCAGCCCCAGCCAGGGGGTATCGGCGTAGGCATCGATGTAGCTGGAGGGCGGATCCCCCTGGGGGATGCCGGTGCCCACGGCACTGGCCAGGGCAATCAGCAGCAGCAGCACGATCGCCAGCCGCAGATCGCTGAGCCAGGCGGCCAGGCGTTTCAGTGGGCCTATCCCGTTCGTCATTCCCATCAGCTCCAGCGGGCCAGCAGGGTGAGCAGGCCGCTGGTGAGCAGCACCACTCCACTGGCTGGCGGCACCCAGCGACTGATGCCCCGCAGGGCGAGCAGTTTGGGGATGGCTGCTGCAAAGGTGCCCGCCAGCAGCAGGGGCAGCACCTGGCCGAAGCCGAAGCTGCTGAGCAGGGCCACCCCTGCCAGGGGACGTCCGCTCTGGGCAATCCAGCCCAGCAGCACCGCCAACACGGGGGTGGTGCAGGGTGAGGCCGCCAGCCCGAAGGCCAGTCCTGCTGCAACCGGCGCCAGCGGGGCCGGCACCTTCTGACGCCATTGCTCCGGGTCTGGACCGCTGGGCAGTGGAATCCGAAGCACCCCCAGCAGGTTGAGCCCCATCGCTACCGCCAGGATCGCCACCAATGTGGGGATCAGTGCCGGCACCTGGCCGTAGATCCGGCCCAGCAGTCCGCTGATGCTTCCCAGCACCACCAGGGCACCGACGATGCCGCCGCAAAAGGCGAGGCTGCGCTGCCAGGCCGGTTGGCCATCGTCAAAGCCCGCCAGGTAGGCCAGCGTCACCGGCAGCAAGGACAGGGAACACGGCCCAAGACTGGTGAGGGCGCCGCCACTGAACACCAGTGCCAGCGTCAGTGGGCCTGGATCCGCCAGGGCGCGCTGCAGCAGCTGCTCGCTGCTCTGGGCCAAATCGGAGAGCAGCAGCAGATCCACAGGTGCCCTTGAGTGTGCAAAGCCTATCCAGGCAAGCCTCTCAACAGACCAGGCTCAGCGTTGACGCAACGACCGTTGGCGTCCGTTGGATCGTCCCCCGATCAAGCCGGTGGATTCCAGTGAACAGCGGATCAGCAGACCCAGGATCACCAGGCTCGACATCAGCGAGTTGCCGCCATAGCTGATCAAGGGCAGTGGCAGACCTGTGGTGGGCATTGCCCCAGAGGCCACTGCGATGTTCAGGATCGACTGGCCCACCAGGATCGTCGTGCAGCCGATGGCCACGAGCCGGGCCTGGTTGCTTCGGCAGCGCAGGGCCACCCGCAGCCCCACCCAGGCCACCAGCATCAGGAACAGCAGCAGCAGCACTGAACCCACGAATCCAAATTCCTCGGCGAACACCGCGTAGATGAAGTCGGTGCTCTGGATCGGCAGGTATTGGAGCTTCTGGGTGGAGAGGCCATAGCCCTGCCCCATCCAACCGCCCGATCCGATCGCCAGCAGGCTCTGCACCAGCTGATAGCCATCTCCCATCGGGTCGTTCCAGGGATCCAGAAACGACACCACCCGGATCCGCTGGTATTCATTGATCAGAATGCTTGCTGTGCCAAGCAGCGATCCCGCCAGGGCGGTGCCCAACAGGCTGCGCCAGCGAAGGCCGGCCCCTAGGGCCACCATCCAGAGGGTGAGTCCCATCAGGGCCGCTGTGGAGAGGTTGGGTTGCTTGAGGATCAGCAGCAGCAGCCCTCCGAAGCTCCCCAGCCAGAGGAGCTTCTGGTCGAGGCTCATACGGCTCCAGGGGGCGAACAGGTTGGCGGCCTGCAGCACCACGAAGGGTTTCACCAGCTCCGAGGGCTGCATCTGCAGCGGACCCAGCACCAGCCAGCGGCTGGCGCCGTTCACCGTGGTGCCCATCACAAGGGTGGCGGCGATCAGCAGGCAGCCCATCCACAACCCTGGGCCTGACCAGCGCAGCCATCGCCGCAGGTTGGTGGAGATCGTGATGCCCAGCAAACTCCAGCTGGCCAAGAGCCAGATCGCCTGCCGTTTCAGATAGAAACCGCCATCGCCCATTTCCCGCAGGGCCACCCACCAACTGGCGGACGCCAACACCACCAGCCCTGCCACACTCCAGAATCCCGCCAGCCCCATCAAGAGGCGAGCTTCTGCTGGCCAGAGCTGCCACGGCAAGGGCAGCAGCCGCTGAATCAGAGCCAACGTCTGAGTTTCTTGCTTACCCCGTCGTCTCGAAGCTCTTTGTAGGGCTGTCGCCTGACCCAAACGTTTGCTCAACCAGCATCAATGCACCATTGAGCCGTGAAATGCTTGCCTTGCCAAGGCACTGATTGAAGAGAATTGTTGGCTGGGAGTCTTTGCAGGGCTTGGTGAGCAGCGGTTTCGCTTATGCAACGTTCAACCGCTCATGCTCAACTTCCCATTGCACGTGGGATCCCCAGGATTGCTGGCGCACCCAGCAGCGTCCGCCGCGGCAGTGAAGCACCTGGAAGGGCGGCAGGTCGCAGGGCTGGTTGTCGATTCGCACAAAGCTGCCCGGCTGCAACAGCGGCACCACCTTGGCGGGTTGGGGGCGGTGGTTGGACACGTCCCTCGACGCGAATTGGGGCAATCCTCCTGGCAGAACAGGCTCCAGCCGCTGGATCGCCGGTTTTCTTCGGGATCGGTCTGCTTTTATGTCGCAATGGCGTCCAAACAGCGTCTTGATCTGGAACTCCTGACCCGTGGATTGGTCAGTTCACGCCAACAGGCGCAGCAATTGATTCGTGCTGGAAAGGTGCGGGATGGCGCCGGCACCCTGTTGGACAAGCCTGGAACGGAGGTGACGCCGCAGCGAGAACTGCGGGTGGAGCAGCCCCCCCGCTTTGTCTCTCGAGGGGGTGAAAAACTGTTGGCGGGCTTGAAGGCTTTCCCTGTACTGGTGGAGGGGCGCGTCTGCCTGGATGGCGGCATCTCCACCGGCGGCTTCACCGATTGCCTGCTGCAGCACGGCGCTACCCGTGTTTATGGCGTTGATGTGGGCTATGGCCAAACGGCCTGGAGCCTGCGAACCGACGAACGGGTTGTGTTGCGGGAACGCACCAACCTGCGCCATCTGCAGCCCGACGATCTCTATGGGGCCGACGACCCCTGGCCCAGTTTGGCGGTCACCGATGTGTCGTTCATTTCCCTGCGGCTGATTCTTCCGGCGTTGCGCCGGTTGTTGCGGGGTCCCGACACCGATGCTCTGGTGCTGGTGAAGCCGCAGTTTGAGGTGGGCAAGAGTCGCGTCGGCAAGGGCGGCGTCGTGCGTGACCCAGCTGCCCACCGGGATGCCATTGAATCCGTGATTGCAGCGGCAGCAGAATCGGGGTGGCAGCCCCAGGGCTTGGTGGCTTCGCCGATCACTGGACCTGCCGGTAACCACGAGTACGTGCTTTGGTTGGGGGAGGGAGATGCCGCTGTTCTTCCGGATCTCGATGCTTTGGTGGAGCAGACCCTCAACGGTTGATGGCCAATGAAAAAGCCCGGTGTTGAACCGGGCTTGGAATTCGCTTTGGAGCGGGGTTCAGTTGCCGACGTTGACTTGCTGCCCCCCGGTGCAGAGCTCCACCTTGATGATGCGGCCACCCTGCTTTTGGATGCGCTGCTGTTCAGCGAACCAGCTGTCGTAGGGCACCCACTTGGTGAAGAAGGTGTTCTGCAATTCGCGCTGCGTCCGAACCTTTTCAGGGCTGGGAATGCAGGCGGTGACTTTGAACAACCGCATGGGGCTCAGTTGCCGAGGCCGGAGCAGATGTAGTCGAAGTAGACACCCATTTCCTTGCCGGCATCAGGGCCGACCAGGCCTGCGGTGACTTCCTTCATGGCCTGGATTGCCTGAACAGTGGCGCCGATGGGCACACCCAGGGAGTTGTAGGTCTCCTTAAGGCCGTTCAGAACACGCTCATCGAGGATTGAGGTGTCGCCAGCCAGCATGGCGTACGTGGAATAACGCAGGTAGTAATCCAGGTCGCGGATGCAGGCTGCGTAGCGGCGGGTGGTGTACATGTTGCCGCCGGGACGGGTGATGTCCGAGTACAGCAGGGCCTTGGCTACGGCATCGCGGATGATGGCCGAAGCATTGGCGCTGATGGTGGCGGCAGCACGCACGCGCAGTTCACCACTGGCGAAATACGACTCGAGGCTGCTCATCGAAGCCGTGTCCAGGTAGAGGCCCTGGACGTCCGACTTGTTGATGACGTTGGTGATGGCGTCTTGCATGGATCCGTGAGGAGACGAGAGGGAAATTCAGCGAGCGGTTCAGGCGAGGGCGCCAACCACGTAATCGAAATAGGTGCCGGCTTCCTCTGCGTCGGCTCCGGTGAGAAGGCCCATGGCGACGATCTTCATCTCGCGCACGGCTTCTGCCATGGCTTCCAGGGGAGTGCCCAAGGAGCGGTAGAGCTCTTTCGCGCCAATCACACCGATCTCTTCGATCGGTGTGACGTCACCGGCGACGATGCCGTAGGTGACGAGGCGGAGGTAGTAGTCCATGTCACGCAGACATGTGGCGGTCATCTCTTCGCCGTAGGCGTTGCCGCCGGGGGAGATGACGTCGGGACGCTTCTGGAACAGCTGACCACCAGCCTGCTTGACGATGCGCTCGCGGCTCTCGCACAGGACCTGGGCCACGCGCAGACGGCGTTGACCGCCGGTGACGAAGGCTTTGATCTGGTCGAGTTCGCCAGGGCTGAGGTAGCGGGCTTCGGCGTCCGCGTTGATGATCGAGTTGGAGACGATGCTCATGCAGTTCTGCCTCGAAACAAGCGGCCGCCCGTAGGAGACCGATATCCGGTGAATAAGGGGTGATCCCGAGGGATCGCGTCTCAGACTAAAGGCTGAGATAGGGGGTCGAAGCGTCGGGAGTGAGACTTGTTCACAACGGTCAACACTGATCGTTGTGGCCCCGCTCCGTTGGGATCGGCTGAGGCATTCTGCGCTGGCGACGGCCTGGGATTTTTGCCCGGGTAACAGTTCTTCACGGCATCGTTCGTGCCGGGAAAGCCTTTGCCATGACTGCGATTTGCGTCATGGTTCGAGAGGCTCCCAAGACGCACAAAATGATCCCGATGAAGCGGCACTTCACCGGGATCCAATGAGAACAACCGCTGGCAATTGGGGCGGTTGTTTGTCAGGAAAATGGACGTTTGGCTCAGATCGCGTCGCCCGTGGGGGGATTCAGGCCGGCATTGCCGCGGTAGAGCGAGGCCGTGCGCTGGATGGTGGCCTGGCTGACCCCTGAGGCTGTCGACATGCCGTCGATGCGCGGCACGGTTGTGCTGATCCGTTCCGCCAACAGTTCGGTGACAGCTGCACCCTGACCTGCTTGAGCGCGGGTGATCAAGAAGCGACTGGTCTCTGCTGGGGTGGTGGCCCGTCCCAGAAGAGCTAGGCCTGCGGCGGATGCGGCCCGAAGCGGAGCCATGGAGGCGATGCGGTTCTGGAACGCTTCGCTCATGGCCACTTCAGCGATGAAATCAGGCAGGTCGATGTCCTGATTGCGCAGTCGGGACTCGGCGGAGACCAGGCGCTCGCTTTCCGTTGGGACACGGTTCAGCAGTTGCCGATACGTCGCATCGAGCACGGTGCGAAGTTCAGACTCGCTGCAGGGCTGTTTCAGCTCCAGCATGGCCGGGAGCCCTTCCCGCAGCTGGAATCCAGAGGCATCGGCGTTGGCCAGTGCCTGCCCCATGGTCGAGAGGGCCTGGGTCTTGCCGGACGCCACGGAGCGGCTCTTGACGGTCCATGAGGGGCCATCAAGCTTGCTGGGCTCGGATCCGCTGGCCCGACGCATCGGGAAGCCGGTTTGCTTCGAGGCCAGGCTTTGCTGGCGCACCACCGACAGCCAACGGGAGTCGGCACCGCTGGCGCCACTGGTGGGCGTCCAGGCTCCTTGCGATGCCGACTTGGTGTCGACCAGGTTGCGGGGTGTGATGGTGCCACTGCTGCGGAAGCCTTCCGATGGCCGTGCTTCCGGGCGGTTGCTCTGTGTGAGATCGGCCACGGCGGCGAGATTGAGCGGGCGGGCCCAGCCGGGGGCACGACGGGCGTTCACATCGCCTGGTGTGATGAATCGCTCAAAGGGGACCGTGTCGGATCCGAATGCTTCGCTGTATTCACGGCTGTCGATCAGGGCGTCCACCACCCCGTAGAAGCCGTGGCGGGCAGCGGTGTCAAACAGGGCATCAATTTCCCAGCGTCCGAAGGTGGGACGTCCCAACAGACGGCGGTGCATCACTTCGATCGCCTTCACGATGTAAAGGCCACTCCAGTAGCGGCGACGGAAGGCATCAGAGCGGGCGACTGCGCGCACGAAATCCTTCAGGGAGATGTCACCGTTCTCGAGCCGAGCTTCGGCTGAACCCATGCGCTCTCCTGCATAGCCACCGTTGCCCAGCACCTGTACATACACCGCTTTGATCACGGCTTGGGTGCTGGCTTCAGTGGTACGAACGCTGGGGTTTCCGCCGCGACGGGGATTGACGGTTCCCCCTGTTGCGATCTGCTGAAGCCGAACCACCCGTGGTCCCACCTTGCGGGGGCGGCTGCCGCGGAAGCTGGCGCTGTCCAGCTGTCCGGGGCTGTTGAGACCGTTGCTCACCAGCAGGCGGCGGCTGTCGTAGCCGTATGGCGCCGGCCGTGTGGCCACCGAAGCGGTTCCGCTGGGGAAGATGGCGCCGTACTGGTTGGCCACCGGATCATTGCCGCCGCCGTAGACGTGCTGATCAGCAAAGGGTTGGCGGTAGGAGGCGTAGAGGGTGACGTATTGCGGCGCGCCATCGAAGGGGGCGCTGAATTTGAACAGCTTGCGATTGGAGCCCCAACCGGCGCTCTCCTGAGCTTCAGTGCCGAGATCCCGCAGGTAGGGAACGGTTTCCTCACCAAAGGCCTGGGCGTATTCCGAGGAATTCACCAGCACATCCACCAGACCGTTGAGGCCCTGGTCGCTGAGGATCGCGAACGACTTGCGGAATTCCTCGAGGGAGCTGATGCCCCGGCCGAGGAAGTGGCGGTAAGCCAGTTCCACCACGCGGCTGTTGACGAAACCGTCGTGGAACTGCTGGCGATATTCCTTGCTGCGGCCGAGGGCGCGAACGAATTCACGCATGGAGATCTGTCCCTGGGCGACGGCACTGGCTTTGTCCGCACAGGGGGTCTGGGAGTAGCCCTTGGCGATGTCGCGCTCAAACACCTGGCGATAGGCGGCGCGGATGATTTCAGCTTTCTCGGCTCCGGACAGACCGGGACGCATTTCAAACAGCTGGCGTCCCTCTGAGGCCAGGGCATAGATCGCCGGCAGCTGCAGGCCCTGCTGCACTGCACTCCCCTGGCGCTGCTTAGTGCTGGGGGTGGGGATGGCCAGCTCCTGCAACAGCACGTTGAAGCAGTCGATGGTCATCTGACGGGCTTCAGGACGATCCCGCAGCAGTTCCGCTGAAGCAGCCCGCATCTCCTGAAGAGCCACGTTGGTGGCCGCCAGAGAGCAGTTCTCCAGAAGGATGTCCCGCAGGCCGCGGGTGTTCACCGCAAGAATGCTGGGGTCACCTGCCACCAGGGCATAGCCCACATAGCGCAGGAACCAACCCATGTCGCGCACCGACTTGCGCATGAAGGCCGGGCCGTACTTGGCCACGCTGATGGCGTTGAAACCGGTGGGGAGCACAACCCGCACGTCGGCATCGCCACCAGCTCCTTCCAGCAGGCGGGTGAGGAAGTTGCCCCGCTTGGTGGTGTTGCTGTCACCGGTGAAGGTGCGCACCGACTGCTCAAACGCGGCTTGGTCAGCAGCCAGCGGAGTGCCTTCCTGACCTGTTGAACGTGCGATTTCGCCCGTTGTTAGAGGCGCCTCAAGGAAGGAGAGGGGAGTTCCTCCCACAAAAATTCTGTTGGCGGCGCGGGCCACGATGGCCTCGGCGTTGGCCGCAATGATCCGGGACGCTTCGATCCGGTCCTGACCGGTTCGGAAGAAGGTCACAAGACTGTCCAGTTCCCCGTTGTCAGGGAAACGGTCCTGCTGCTCTGCCTGACGGACGCTGGAGAGCGGCAGCGTGTCGAACAGTTGGGGAGACACGCGCGGGCTGCCGCTGCTGGCGGTCACTGTCATCGACGAAAGCAAGCCGGATCGCGCCACGTTACGGCCGCTGGGATGGCCCTCCGTGGCCCCATGAACAAATGTTTGCAGGCCTTGCGGTGCTGCAGGGGATCCACGGGTCTGACGTGAAAAGCTCGCAGGCGCGAAATCAGCGCTGCATGACCCACCCCAAGCCCAGTGATGCTGCGACTCCCGTGGTGAGTGCGTTTTATGACCGCTTCCCCTTCCCGGGGGATCCACTGCAGGACGGCCCACCACCTGGATACAACTGGCGTTGGTGTCATCGCAGCGTTCTGGCCGCTGTGCACGGCTCAATCCCTGCGGGGATGGAGGCGCCGCGGATCCTCGATGCCGGTTGCGGAACCGGGGTGAGCACCGATTACCTCTGCCATCTCAATCCGGGTGCTGACGTGCTCGGGGTGGACATCAGTGATGGGGCTCTGGCGGTGGCGCGGGAACGCTGCCAGCGCTCCGGGGCGCCTGAGCAAGTGACCTCCCTGCGTCAGGAGCGGCGCAGTCTTCTTGATCTGGCCGACGAAGGGGCCTTCGACTACATCAACTCGGTGGGGGTGTTGCATCACCTGGATCAGCCGGAAGCGGGGCTGCGCTCCCTGGCGGATCGCCTGGCTCCGTCGGGTCTGCTGCATCTGTTTCTTTATGCCGATGCCGGTCGCTGGGAGATCCACCGCACCCAGAAAGCGCTGAGTCTTCTGAACGCCGGCACAGGCTCGGAGGGCCTGCATCTGGGGCGGGAGCTGTTCGAGACCCTGCCTGAGGGCAACCGCCTTGCCCGTCATCACCGGGAACGCTGGGCCGTGGACTGCGCACCTGACGCAAATTTCGCGGACATGTACCTGCACCCGCAGGAAACCAGTTACAACCTCGAGCGTCTCTTCGCGTTCATCGAAACGGCGGGTCTGCATTTCGCCGGCTTCTCGAATCCGGAGGTTTGGGATCCATCCCGCCTTCTGCAGGGAGAACTGCTGGAGCGAGCCCAGGCCTTGCCACCGCGTCAGCAGTGGGAGCTTGTGGAGCAGCTGGATCCCGACATCAGCCACTTCGAGTTCTTTCTCTCTGCGGCACCAGTGGAGCGAGCCCGCTGGAGTGATGAGGCCCTTGGCCTGGCCAGGGGTTTGGTTCAGCCCTGCCTCTGGGGAGAACCCGATCCGATTCTTGGTCGCAACATGGAGCCCATTCAGCTCACGGATGCCGACCGCTCCCTGCTGCGGACTGTCGCTGAGCAGCCGGAACAGAGGCTGGGGGCCCTTGCGTCTCCGGATCAGATCCGCGATCTTGTGGATCGCCAGCTGCTTCTGTTGCAGGAATAACAGCAGCGAACGCGTGATAGATTCCGCGCGCCATTTCAGGCAGCGCTTGGAAGATTTTTACCGTCTTCAACGTCGCCTGCTGTTGGCCACCGTTCTGGTGTCACTCGTCACGGTTCCGATCGTGGCTCTCACCATGAATCTCTCGGTGGCCGGCAGTGTTCTTGTGGGCTCCTGCGCCGGACTTCTGTACGTGCGCTTGTTGGCTCGCAGTGTGGCCCGGCTCAGTGACCAGTCCCGTGGACTGGGGCGTTTTCAGCTCATCGTTCCAACACTGCTTGTGGTTGGTTCGGCCAAGCTGCCTCAGCTCGATCTGCTGCCGGCCTTCCTGGGATTCCTTCTCTACAAGCCCGCCCTGATTCTTCAGCACGTCTTCGACGACCGCTGTGTCTGAGCACTTTTCTCTGCACCCATGGCTTTGTTGCCCTTACCACTCCCGTTCGCTGAACTGGAAGTGGGTCACCACCTGTACTGGCAGATCGGCGATCTGTATCTGCACGGTCAGGTGTTCCTGAGCTCCTGGATCCTGATCGGCATCCTCCTGGCTGTGGTGCTTGTCGGCACCCGCGGGATGAAGCGTGATCCGATCGGTCTGCAGAACCTGCTCGAATTCCTCTGGAATTTCATTCGCGACATCGCCCGCGACAACATCGGCGAGAAGTACTACCGCGACTGGCTGCCGTTCATCGGCACCCTGTTCCTGTTCATCTTCGTGAGCAACTGGGGCGGAGCCCTGATCCCCTGGAAGATCTTCGAACTCCCTGAGGGTGAGCTCGGCGCTCCCACCGCAGACATAAACACCACCGTGGCGATGGCTCTGCTGGTGTCACTGGCGTACTTCTATGCCGGCCTGAGCCGTAAGGGTCTGCGCTTCTTCGAGCTGTACGTGGAGCCGACCCCGATCATGCTCCCGTTCAAGATCATCGAGGAATTCACCAAGCCTCTTTCCCTCTCCTTCCGTCTGTTCGGAAACATCCTTGCCGACGAATTGGCTGTGGGCGTGCTGGTGTACCTGGTTCCGCTGATCGTGCCCCTGCCTGTGATGCTTCTGGGTCTGTTCACCAGTGCCATTCAGGCTCTGATCTTCGCGACCCTGGCGTCCTTCTACATCGGTGAAGGCCTCCACGAGGCCCACTAAAAGCCGACCTCCTCTACCGCCTGAGAACGGCGATCTGCTAAACACATCCGCGCGCAGGTCCGGCATTGCACCCGGGCCCGTTCCTTCGGGAATGTCCCTGCGCGGGGGGAACCGATCCCCAAGTCCATTCCGTACAGCGCTTCCCAGCGCTTCCCCTTACACCACCCAACATGGATTCCATCACCTCCGCCGCTTCCGTTGTGGCTGCTGGCCTGGCAGTCGGCCTCGCCGCCATCGGCCCTGGTATCGGTCAGGGCACCGCGTCTGGCGGCGCTGTTGAGGGCATTGCCCGTCAGCCCGAAGCCGAAGGCAAGATCCGCGGCACCCTGCTGCTGTCCCTGGCATTCATGGAATCGCTGACCATCTACGGCCTGGTGGTGGCTCTGGTGCTTCTGTTCGCCAACCCCTTCGCCGGCTGATCAGTGCAGGGGGATCGCAGATCCCCCTTCTGAGCTTCTTGTTTCGATTCCTTCCCAGCGCACCTTTCCATGACCTGGCTTCTGCTCGCTGAAGCAGGTGTTCCGGAGGGAGGTCTTTTTGACCTCGATGCCACTCTTCCGCTGATGGCGGTTCAGGTGGTTCTCCTCACCTTCCTGCTCAATGTCCTCTTCTTCCGTCCGGTCGGCAAGGTCGTGGAAGATCGCGAGGGCTACATCTCCACCAGTCGTGCTGATGCCAAGCAGAAGCTCGCCCAGGTTGAACGCCTGGAGGCTGATCTGGCTGAACAGCTGAAAGGTGCCCGTCAGGCCGCTCAGACCGTGATCATCGAGGCGGAACAAGAAGTTGACCGGCTTTACCGCGAAGCACTGGCCCAGGCGGAAGCTGAAGCCAACCGCACCAAAGAGGAAAGCCGTCGTGCCATCGAGGCCGAGCGTGAGTCCGCCCGAACCCAACTCAAGGGCCAGGTGGATCAGCTGAGCACCACGATCATCAACCGTTTGCTGGCCGCGTGATGTCTCTCAATTTCAATCCGCTCGAAACCAATCTGGTCAACCTGGTCATTGTGATCAGTCTCCTGGTTTGGTTCCTGCGCGGTTTCCTGGGAGGAATCCTGGAACGCCGCCGCGCCGCCATCCTTCAGGACCTGCAGGACGCAGAGTCCCGCCTGAAGACCGCCACCGAAAACCTGAGCCAGGCTCAGTCCGAGTTGGCTGCTGCCCAGCAGAAAGCCGAGAAGATTCGTGCTGATGGTCAGGCCCGCGCCGCAGGCATTCGTGCCGAAGGCGAGAAGCGCACCATCTTTGCGATGGCTGCCGTCAAGGCCGGTGCCGATGCTGATGCAGAGGCCGATGCTGCCCGGATCAAGGACAGTCTCCGTCGTGAAGCTGCTCTGGCGGCAATCGACAATGTTCTTGCCCAGCTTCCGGGTCGTCTCGACGCCAGTGCTCAGGCCAAGTTGATCGATTCCACCATCAAAAATCTGGAGAACGCCTGATGCCTCTCCTCAACTCTCTGGCCACCCCCTACGCCGAAGCATTGCTTCAGGTCACCGAAGCCCGAGGTGAGTCTGAAACCGTTGCCGATCAATGCAAGCAACTGCTTGAGATCTGGAACGATTCCGAAGACTTCCGCGACGCCATGGTGTCTCCGGTTCTTGAGCCGGATGCCAAAAAGCAGGCTCTTAAGGCCATCGTGGGTGAGCAGGTCACGCCGTCCGTTCTCAACCTTCTCAAGGTCTTGGCGGATCGGCAGCGACTCCTTGCCTTTGATGCGGTGATGCTTCGCTACCTCGAGCTTTATCGCGAGCAGCAGGGCATCACCCTGGCTCAGGTCCGCTCAGCCCAGGCTCTCAGCGAAGAGCAGCAAGCGGCCCTCTCCAAGAAGGTGCAGGCCATGGCCGGCACCAACAAGGTCGACATCGACCTCAGTGTGGATCCGTCCCTAATCGGCGGTTTCGTCGTGAGTCTCGGATCTCAGGTGATCGACGCCAGCCTGTCTGGCCAGGTTCGTCGCCTCGGTCTGGCACTCGCCAAGGCGAGCTGACCTCACTTCTTCCTCCACCGCTTCTTCCCCCCCCACTCCCAGCTGGGATCACACGCCATGGTTTCCATCCGTCCCGACGAGATCAGCGCCATCCTCAAGCAGCAAATTGAGGACTACGACAAGTCGGTTTCCGTCAGCAATGTCGGTACCGTTCTCACCGTGGGCGACGGCATCGCCCGCGTTTACGGCCTGCAGCAAGCCATGGCCGGTGAGCTCCTCGAATTCGAGGACGGCACCGAAGGCATCGCCCTGAACCTCGAAGACGACAACGTCGGCGCGGTGCTCATGGGTGAGGGATATGGCATCCAGGAAGGCAGCACGGTGAAGGCCACCGGCAAGATTGCTGCTGTGCCCGTGGGTGAGGCCATGCTGGGCCGGGTGGTGAACTCCCTGGGCCGTGCCATCGACGGCAAGGGTGAAATCGCCACCAGCGAGACGCGCCTGATCGAATCCATGGCGCCCGGCATCATTCAGCGCAAGTCGGTGCATGAGCCGATGCAGACCGGCATCACTGCCATCGACGCGATGATCCCCGTCGGCCGTGGCCAGCGCGAGCTGATCATTGGTGACCGCCAGACCGGCAAGACCGCCATCGCGATCGACACGATCCTGAACCAGGCGGATCAGGACATGATCTGCGTCTACGTCGCCGTGGGTCAGAAGGCTGCTTCCGTGGCCAACGTCGTTGAAGTGCTGCGTGAGCGCGGCGCCCTCGACTACACCGTGATCGTGGCGGCCAACGCGTCCGAGCCCGCTGCGCTGCAGTACCTGGCTCCTTATACGGGTGCCTCCATTGCCGAGTACTTCATGTACAAGGGCAAGGCCACCCTTGTGATCTACGACGATCTCTCCAAGCAGGCTGCTGCCTACCGCCAGATGTCGCTCCTGCTGCGTCGTCCGCCCGGTCGTGAGGCCTACCCCGGCGACGTCTTCTACTGCCACAGCCGTCTGCTCGAGCGTGCAGCCAAGTTGTCTGACGCCATGGGCAAGGGTTCCATGACTGCCCTGCCGATCATTGAGACCCAGGCCGGTGACGTTTCGGCCTACATCCCCACCAACGTGATTTCGATCACGGATGGTCAGATCTTCCTCAGCTCCGACCTGTTCAACTCCGGTCTGCGTCCTGCGATCAACGTGGGTATCTCCGTGAGCCGGGTGGGCGGTGCTGCCCAGACCAAGGCCATCAAGAAGATTGCCGGCACCCTCAAGCTGGAGCTGGCCCAGTTCGACGAGCTGGCCGCCTTCTCCCAGTTCGCCTCTGACCTGGATGCCTCCACCCAGCAGCAGCTGGAGCGCGGCAAGCGTCTGCGTGAACTGCTCAAGCAGCCTCAGTTCAGCCCCCTGATCCTGGCTGAGCAGGTCGCCATCGTTTACGCCGGCGTGAAGGGCCTGATCGACGACGTCCCCGTCGACAAGGTTGTTGATTTCTCCCGCGAACTGCGTGAGTACCTCAAGTCCAACAAGGCTGAGTTCATCACCGAAATCCAGGAAAAGAAAGTGATGAGCCCTGAGGCTGAGGCGATCCTCAAGGACGCCATCACCGAAGTCGTGTCCACCATGGTCGCCTCCGCGGCCTGAAGGAGCTGCCGACATGGCGAATCTCAAGGAAATCCGAGACCGAATTAAGTCGGTCAAAAACACCCGCAAGATCACCGAGGCCATGCGCCTGGTGGCTGCGGCCAAGGTGCGCCGCGCCCAGGAGCAAGTGCTCCGCAGCCGTCCCTTCGCGGATCGGCTGGCCCGGATCCTGGAAAACCTCCAGTCCCGCATGGGTTTCGAAGATGCGGCATCTCCCCTGATGCAGCAGCGCAATGTGGAGACCATCACCCTGGTGGCGGTCACCGGCGATCGCGGCCTGTGTGGTGGCTACAACGCCAACATCATCAAGCGCACGGAACAGCGTTTTGCTGAGCTGAAGGGAAAGGGCTTCGACGTGAAGCTGCTGCTGATCGGCACCAAAGCCATCGGCTACTTCACCCGTCGGGACTACCCGATCCAGGCCACCTTCTCCGGTCTGGAACAGGTGCCCACCGCCAATGAGGCCAACACGATCTCCACGGATCTGCTGGCTGAGTTCCTGGCCGAAAGCACCGACCGCGTTGAGCTGATCTTCACCAAGTTCATCAACCTGGTGAGCTGCAAGCCCGTGGTTCAGACCCTCCTGCCCTTGGATCCTCAGGACATCGCTGATCCCGAGGATGAGATCTTTCGTCTCACCACCAAGGACGGCCTTCTGACGGTGGAGCCTGGTGCAGGCCCTGCCAACACCGAGCCGAAGCTTCCTTCGGACATCGTGTTTGAGCAGACCCCTGAACAGTTGCTGAATGCACTGCTTCCGCTGTATCTGCAGAACCAGATGCTGCGTTCCCTGCAGGAATCGGCAGCCTCCGAGCTGGCTAGCCGGATGACGGCCATGAACAACGCCAGCGACAACGCCAAGGAATTGGCCAAGAGCCTCACCCTTGACTACAACAAGGCCCGTCAGGCTGCGATTACCCAGGAGATCCTGGAAGTTGCAGGCGGTGCGGCCGCTGTTGGCTAACCATTTCGGCTGATCTTTTCGGTCGATCGATTCATAGACAGCCGGTCCTTCGGGGCCGGCTTTTTTGTGCTGTTTTTACGATGCGGTTTGAGGGCGTGGGCGTGCTTCAGCTTCATCAGCTCTTCCCCACCGTCGTGGCAACGACGCAACTTCCTCTCGACCCTCTGGCAGCAGGCGTCCTGCATGCATGCTCTGCTGGAGCTTCGCGGCGAGGCCGAGGGCAACCCCAATGAAGGCTGCGCCTGGACGGGGGACCTGCATGGGGTGTGGCAGCTGCATCAACAGCAGCCCTTTCAGGCCTTGGCTCAGTTGGTGGTTTAGCAGGCCTGGAGTTATCTCGATTCGCTTGGGTTGCGCGAAGCCAAGTGGCCCTGCATCTGCAGCGTTGCTGGCCGGTGATCAGTGATTGGGATCAAGCGGTTGGCCGCCACCATCACCCCAATGCCCATCTCAGTGCTGTTCTGTACCTCACGGGTAACGGCTCGGGAGAAGAAGGCATGTTGCGGCTGCATGCGTCTGATCAACCCAATGAGTTGGTGGCGGGTTTGGCGGTGGGTTACGGCGGCCCGATTGCTGAAGGCCACCCGTTCAATCAGGCCCACTGGGATCTGGCCCCACGCCCCGGTTTACTGGTGCTGCTTCCGTCGAGCCTGCACCACAGCGTTCTGCCCAACGACGCCCCAGACGAGCTGCGCTGTTCCATCAGTTTTGATTTCGTGCTGACAGCACCGTGCAGGGTGGTTCGCCGGAATATCTGGCGCCTCACCCTCGCCATTGGGACTCGCTGGACGAGCCCATTGCCTGAGAGAATGCTGCGTCTTCCTTGTTGAGCCCGGCATGTCCGACGTGGCCACCTACACCGTCCGCGCCGAGTTCGAAGGCGAAACCCACAGCTTTCCCTGCCGCGCTGACCAGACGGTGCTGAATGCTGCTGAGGCTGCTGGCATCACCCTCCCCAGCTCATGCTGCTCCGGGGTATGCACCACTTGTGCTGCGGTAATCAGCGAGGGCAGTGTTGAGCAGCCCGATGCCATGGGCGTGAAGGGTGAGCTTCAGCAGCAGGGCTACAGCCTGCTCTGTGTGGCTTTCCCGCGGGCCGATCTCACCCTCAAGGCGGGGCAAGAGGATGCGCTCTACGAAGCCCAGTTCGGTCAATACCAGAAGTGAGGCTCATCAGCCTGCAACGGCAGTTTCCTTGGCCTGCTGATGTGCCATTGGTTGAGTTGCGCAGCTGGATCCGTCAGCAGTTGGCTCAGGATGGTGATCTGCTGCGTTGGGCTCTTACCGCAGTGCACTCCAGTGCCGATGGTGGCCGAATGATCCAGGTGGAGGCGGTGATCAGCGCATGAGCTCGGCCCCGATGCCAACGCTGATGCTGGTGCCCACGGGCATCGGTTGTGACATCGGTGGCTTTGCCGGTGACGCCTTGCCGTCAGCCCGCTTGCTTGCTGCAGCGAGCGGCTGCCTGATCACCCATCCCAATGTGATGAACGGGGCTTCGCTGTATTGGAGCGATTCCCGCGTGCTCTACGTAGAGGGCTATGGCCTCGATCGGTTTGCCGTGGGTGACTGGGCCCTGCGGCCGGTGCGAAGGCAACGGATCGGCTTGCTGCTGGATGCCGGCATCGAGCCCGAGCTGGCCCAGCGCCAGATTCAGGTGGCTGAGGGCTGCCGAGCCAGCCTGGGTTTGGAGATCGGCCCGGTGGTTTCAACGGATGCGCCGCTTGAGGTGACCCTTGAGTGTGGTGCTAGTGGCGCCAGCTGGGGGCGATTGGGGTGTCCTGATGCCTTGTTGCGAGCCGGTGAACGCTTGAAGCAGGCCGGGGCGACGGCGATTGCGGTGGTGGCCCGCTTCCCGGAGGATCCGGAGAGTGACGCGTTGGCGGCGTATCGCCAGGGCAGTGGCGTGGATGCTCTGGCCGGTGCTGAAGCGGTGATCAGCCACCTGCTGGTCCAGCACCTGCAGATCCCCTGTGCCCACGCTCCAGCCTTGGACCCCTTGCCCCTGGATCCGCAGCTGGATCCAAGGGCGGCGGGTGAGGAGCTCGGCTACACCTTCCTGGCCTGCGTGCTGGTGGGGCTGAGCCGGACACCGGATCTGGTGAGCGCCCCCCGGCAGCCTGGCGATCTTGATGCGACGCAATTGGGGGCGGTTGTGGTGCCCGCAGGCGCCCTGGGGGGTGAAGCGGTGCTGGCTTGTTTGGAACGGAATATTCCGCTGATCACAGTGGAGAACCCCGCGGTGTTGTCGGTCACGGCCGATGCCCTTGGCTTGAGCCAGGGCGTTCTTCAGGCCAGCAGTTACAGCGAGGCAGCAGGGTTGGTGCTGGCGCTGCGGGAGGGCTTGAGTCCGGCGTCCCTGGGCCGGCCACTACCAGCGCTGCAACGGTTGGATTGATGCCTGGCGGTTTTGGTGGAGCCCTCGATCAGAGCCCTTGCCCCTGTGGGGGTGGTGTTTATCGCAGCTGCTGCGGGCCCCTGCATCGCGGCGATCAGCGTGCCGAAACGGCTGAACAGCTGATGCGCTCCAGATATTCAGCGTTTGCGCGTGGCGAGATCGCCTATCTGCTGGCCACCCATCCCGAGCCGGATGTTCCAGCACAGCAGCGGCGTCGTTCCCTGGAGCGGAGTTGCCGGCAGACCCGTTGGCTCGGCTTGACGGTGCTGGCTGTCAGCGCCGGCGGCCCGCGGGATCTGGAGGGAACGGTGCAGTTTGAAGCCCGTTACCGCGGTGGGGTGCTGAAGGAAACCTCCCTGTTTCAGCGGCGCGACGGCGCGGGGGATGGTCCTTGGTTCTATGTGGGTGCACTCCACTTGGAGGGCTAACGCAGGCAGGCCATCGGATGCCGCGGCGGCACCCCAAGTGCTTTGGCCACGCCGGGGTGGCAGACCGATCCCTGCACAGTGTTCAGGCCGGAGATGAGTTCCGGTCGTTCCGTCACCGCTTCCTCCAGGCCCCGCCCGGCGATGCCCAGGATGTACGGGAGGGTCACGCTCACCAGGGCTTCGGTGGACGTGAACGGCACCGCACCAGGCATGTTGCCCACGGCGTAGTGCTGCACGCCGTGGATGGTCACGGTGGGATCGCGGTGGGTTGTCTCCTGGCTGGTGGCGATGCAGCCGCCTTGGTCGATGGCCACATCCACGATCACCGAACCGGGCCGCATCTGCTTCACCATCTGCTCGTCCACCAGGGTGGGGGCGCGCCCACCGGGGGTAAGCACGGCTCCGATCACCAGATCCGCCGTTGGCACCAACCGTTCCAGAAGCCCGCGGCTGCTCACCACACTCATCAGTCGGCCGCGCCGGTCGGCCTCCAGGCTGCGCAACCGCTGGGGTGAGCGGTCGAGCAGCAACACCTCGGCATCCATGGCGGCGGCCGTTCGTGCGGCATTCCATCCCACGGTGCCGGCGCCAAGCACCACCACCCGGGCCGGTTGCACGCCGGTGCAGCCCCCCATCAGCACGCCGCGGCCGCCGTGGGGTTTCTCCAGCAGGTGAGCTCCAACCTGGGCCGCCAAGCGCCCCGCGATTTCGCTCATCGGTGCCAGCAACGGCAGGCTGCCGTTCTCCAGCTGCACGGTTTCGTAGGCGATGGCAGCGGTGCCTGCCTCCAGCAGAGCCTCGCCAACGCTGGGATAGGCGGCCAGGTGCAGGTAGGTGAACAGCACCATGTCCTTCCGCAGATAGACAAATTCCTCCGCCTGCGGTTCCTTCACCTTCACCACCAAATGGGCGCCCCAGGCCTCGTCGCGGCTCACCATTTGGGCACCGGCGGCGGCGAAGGCGTCGTCACCGATTCCCGCTCCAGCCCCGGCTCCGGTTTCGATGCGCACCTCCAAGCCTTGGCTCACCAGTTCCCGCACCGCATCGGGAGTCAGCGCCACGCGCTGCTCATCGAGCTTGATCTCCTTCGGCACACCGATGCTGGCCATCGGGGCCGAGAGAACGGAGGCTGCCATGGCGGCTTCAAGGAGATCCCTTCAATCTGGCTCCGCTGCGCACAACCCGCCACATCACCAGGGTGGGATGTTTAGGTCGCTGCAATGGGCAACCGCCAGCCGCTGCCGAAGGCCTGGGGGCTCACCTTGAGCAACGGTGCCGCCTGGCGTCGCTTGAACTCGGCCCGTTTCAGCAGGCGTTCCACCCGCTCCACCAGGGCGGGATCATGGCCGGCCGCCACCAGGGTTGGTCCAGACTGGCGCTCCTGGATTAGGGCTTTGAGCAGGGCGTCCAGAGCGTCGTAGTCGGGCAGGGAGTCGCTGTCTTTCTGGTTGGGCCTTAGCTCGGCGCTCGGTGGTTTGCGTCGAATCGCCTCCCCCACCAGCTCCCCGTGGATCGGGAGTCCCAGCGCCTGGCGGCAGCCCCGGGCTGCGTCGCTGTCGAGCCAGTCGCACAGGGCAAACACGCTGGTTTTGTAGAGATCGCCAATCACTGCAAGCCCGCCGTTCATGTCGCCATAGAGGGTGCAGTACCCCACGGCCAGCTCGGATTTGTTGCCGGTGGTGAGCAGCAGTTGGCCCTGCTGGTTGGCCACGGCCATCAGCAGGGTGCCGCGAATGCGTGATTGCAGATTTTCCGCCGTCACGCCCTGGGGCGTTTCCCCCAGCGGTGCGGTGAGGGCCTGGTCGTAGCCCTCCATCAGGCCGGCGATCGGCACTGTGTTGGTCTGCAGTCCCAACCGTTCGGCCAAGGCCAAGGCGTCGTCGATGGATCCAGCCGAGCTCCAGGGGGAGGGCATCAACAGCGCTGAGACCGCCTCGTTCCCAAGGGCTGCGCTGGCGATCACGGCCACCAGCGCTGAGTCGATGCCGCCGCTCAACCCCAGCAATGCCTTGTTGAACCCGCATTTCCGGGCGTAGTCACGCACCCCAAGCACCAGGGCGCGGAACAGCCGCTCCAGGGGATCCATGGGTTGAATCTGGCCGTGGGACTGCACAGGGGTGGGATGACCGCTGTCCCAGACCGCCAGGTGCTCCTCACAGACGGGGAGCTCCAGCTGCACGGCGCCATCGGCTTCCACTACAAAACTGGCCCCGTCGAACACCAGCTCGTCGTTGCCCCCCACTTGATTGAGGTAGATCAGTGGGCAATTGAGGCGTTGCGCCGCCGCCGCCGCCAGCTGTTGGCGCAAGGCTGGCTTGGAGGCATCGAAGGGGGAAGCCGCCAGATTGATCACCAGATCCGGCTGTTCGGGGATCAGTTGATCGATGGGATCCGGTCCGTCCAGGCGCTCGCGCTGCAGGCCGTCATCCACCCAGAGGTCTTCGCAGATGGTGAGGCCCAGTCGCTTCCCGTTGGGCAGGCTGAGCAGGCAGGGGCCATCACCGGGGCGGAAGTAGCGCCGCTCATCAAAGACGTCGTAACTGGGCAGCAGTTGTTTCTGGGCAATCGGCCGCCAGCCCAGGCGATTCACCAGCACCACACCGTTGTGCAGCCGTGGACTGCGGGCATCTGATGCGGGCAGCGCAGCTCCCACCAACAGGGTGACGCTGCTGTTCAGTTCGTTCACCAGCCACTGCAGCACCGTGTTCTGTTGCTGGATGCGGCTGGGCTCGAGCAACTGGTCCCGAGGGGGATACCCCCAGAGGGAGAGTTCAGGGGTGAGCACCAGATCAACAGCCTGCTCTTCTGCCCTGCGCACGGCCTCCAGAATCCGCTTCGCGTTGCCCTCGAAGTCGCCGACCACGGGGTTGAGTTGCGCTAGAGCGATGCGCATCAGCAGAGGCTCCCCGAAAGGCCGTACAGATTGTGCTGGAGCAACAGCGGCCACACCGCTTCAGGGATCTGAGCTTGATTCGGTTGGTGGCGCAGTTGCGAACTGGCGGTGGCGGGAACCTCCAGATCCAGCAGCTCCACCTGTCCGCCCAGATCGCGCAGGGCCTGCAGCGTCGCCTCCTCGAGGGGCCAACCCTTGCGGGGGGCGATGGCCAGGCGGCACTGCGGCAGCCAGCAATCGCTCTGTTTCCAGCGGGGAATCTGGCCAGCGAGATCGCTGCCCACCACAAACACAAGGTTGCGATCAGGCCAATGCTGGGCGGCCCGTTGCAAGGTGATCAAGGTGTAAGGGCTGCTCAGATGCTGGGCCAGTTCGAGACGTTCATCCTGCAGTTGCTGCACCAGCTGGCCGAGCAGCATCGCTCGCAACTCCAGGGGGGCATCGTGCTGTTTCAGGGGATTGTCGCTGGCCCATGTAGCCACCTGGCCGTAGCGGTTCAACAGCCCCTCCAGCAGCACCTGATGGCCGCGGGTGGGTGGATCGGCGCTGGTGCCCAGCAAAGCGATGGCAGCAGCGGTCATCTCAGGGCAGCAGTGGTTGCAGATCCTGCTCCAGGGCTTTGGGCCAGCGCAACAGCCAGTGGTGCACCACGGGATCTCGTTCGGCCAGGCGGCGTAACAGCGCACCGGGTTGTCCACCGCGCCGTCGCAGCAACTGCTGCGCCACCAGACGCCCCGTTCGGCGGCTGGCATGCACCGCCAGGGCGGCCTGGGCCACGGCCACCGGGGCTGCAGGGGCCATGCTGGCGCCGCCGCTCACCGGCACCAGCAGCAGCAGGGCCTGCTTGAGGGCCGCCAGCCCCAGCTGCACCCCGCCCAACAAGGCGTTGTGGCTGGAGAGTCGGGTGAGCAGCAGCCGTGCCGCCGCTGGCGTCATCGGCAGGTTGTAGAGACGGCTGAGCTGCAGCACCAGGGCGGTGTCGCAGGCCATGCCTCCGGCCATGTCCAATGCCATTACAGGGTTGACGGCCACGCCGGTGGCTTTGGCGGCTGCATAACGACCGATCAGGCTCTGGGCCGTGCGGCGGTGCTGTTGCAGCCGCAGTGCTTGGCAGGCCCTCTGGAAGCGGTCGGCCTGGCGCAGCGACTGAATCGCCAACAGCAGGGTGCCTTCGTTCTCCAGCTGCCGGCAGAGCTGGTTCTGCAGATCCTCCACCTGCGGCGTCGTGATCGTGCTGCGCACCAGCCCATCGGCCTGGATTTGGGGGCTGCGGGGCGCTGCCGCTGCCGCGGTGATCGGCAGATCCACCGGCAGCCGGGCGCGAATGCTGCGCAGCAGTTCGGCACGTTCCTGCTCTGGCCAGCGGTCGCTCCGGTTCAGCACCAGCTGCAGGGGCTTGCCGCTCTCCAGCAGCGTTTGTAAGGCCTCCAGGTCGGCCCGGGTCAGGTCGCTGTCCACCACCAGCAGCACCAGATCAGCCCCCATGGCCACGCGGGAGGCCAAGCGAGCCCGCCCGGCGGCATCGATTTCATCAATGCCGGGGGTGTCCACCAGTTCCACCCTGGTCAGCCCGGCAATCTTCACGGGCCAGTCCACCGCCTGCTGATGGCGGGTGCTGCCGTGGGCGACATCCGTTGCCAGCAGTGGCCGGCGGATCAAGGCATTGATCAGGCTGGATTTGCCGACCCCCACCCGACCAAACAGAGCAATGCGCAGGCGTCGTTGCTGCAGCCGTTGCAGCTGACGATCCAGCAGCCGCAATTCACCCCCCAGCAGTCCCTGGTCCCGTGGGCTCAGCTGAAGCTGACTGCGCCAGTGCTCCAGCAGCAGCTGGCAGCGCTCAACGGTATGGGGCGGGGTGGGTTGCATCCAGCTCATGCTGCCGGCTTGCGCCACCAGCCGGCCAGCACTGCCAGCACCGATTCGGCACCGATCACGCCGACAAAGCCACCGAATTCATCCACCACAACGCGCACACCACCGCTGTCGCGCCGGAAGCCCGTCAGCAGCCGATCAGCCCGGATCATCTCAGGCACGTATTCCACCGGTTCGCAGAGGTCAACGGGTGTTAGCAGGCCGCGGTTCTCCAACAGGGCGGTGAGCACCCGCTCGCGGCTGGCCACGCCAAGCACCTTGTCCACTTGATCGCCCAGCACCACCCACCAGGGGTCGTTCGTGCTCATCAGCTTGGCCCGCTGGGCTTCGATGCTGAGGCTCCCATCCAGGGTGGGCGCCGCCACCCGCGGCGTCATCAGGTCGCGGGCGGTGAGGTCGTTGAGCTGAAACACCTTGCCGATCATCGCGGCTTCATCGGCTTCGATCTCTCCCTTCTGGGAGCCCAGGCGAGCCAGCAGACGGATCTCCTCTTCATTGGTGCTGAGTTCCGCTTCGGCGGTGATGGCCGGCAGCATCCGTTCCAGCAGCAGCACCAGCGGCCTGAGTACCAGGCCGAGCCAATGCAACAGGGGTGCGCTGGCCAGGGCCACCGGCAGGGCCAGACGGCTTCCGAGGGCTTTGGGCAGGATTTCACCCAGCAGGATCACCAAGACAGTCAGACCCACCGAGAACACCGGCAGTGCCACACCGCTGATGTTGCGCTGCTCGAACACCCAGGCGGCATAACCTCCCAGCATCAGGCTGCCGAAAATGTTGAAGCCGTTGTTGGCGATCACCAGAGCCGACAGGGTGCGCCCCAGCCGTTGACGCAACTGCGCCAGCCGCCGGGCCCCGGCCACGGGACGTTCCCGGGCCGCCAGCTCGTGCACTCGGATTGGACTCACGGTCAACAGGGCGGCTTCCACTCCGGAACAGAGGGCCGAACCCAGCAGCACCACCAAAACCAGCAGCAACAGCACCAGGAGATCGGAGCTCATTGCCGTCTGAAACTCCTTGCATCGTAGAGGCCCTGGCCAGTTCGGCCTTGCCAACTGCCATCCTGTTCCCCTGAACGCTCTGCTGCTGTGAACGGTTTCGACTCCGGCATCCACGCGCGTCGTCGCGCCCTGTTCATGGAGCAACTCGGCGCTGCCGCTGCGGTGATTCCGGCCGCGGCATTGGCGACCCATCACGCCGACTGCGAATGGCCCTTCCGGCAGGACAGCGATTTCTTCTATCTCACCGGTTTTGATGAACCGGATGCGGTGGCTCTGCTGCTGCCGCATCGACCGGAAGGGGAGCGCTACGTGCTGTTTGTGCAGCCCAAGGACCCGGCGGCTGAGGTGTGGACCGGCTTCCGCTGGGGCACCGAAGGCGCGGTGGAGCGCTATGGCGCGGACCTGGCCCATCCGTTGGATCAGCTGAGCGAAAAACTGCCCGAGTACCTCGCCGGTGCCGAAGCCATCGCCTTCCGGGTGGGCCGAAACACGTCGGTGGAATCGATGGTGCTTTCGGCCTGGGGGCGGCAACTGGACACCTATGCCCGCACGGGGACGGCGGCCCTGGGCCTGGTGGCACCAACGCCGATCCTGCATCGCCTGCGGCTGCGCAAGGAGCCCCATGAGTTGGAGCGTTTGCGGGAGGCCTGCCGCATCTCCTCAGAAGCCCACGAGCTGGCCCGATCGATCACCCGCCCGGGCATGAACGAAGCCGAGGTGCAGGCGGCGATGGAGGCCCACTTCCGCAGCAACGGGGCCCGCGGTCCTGCCTACGGATCCATTGTCGCTGGCGGTGATAACGCCTGCGTGCTGCACTACACCGCCAACACGGCCCCGCTTCAGGATGGCGACCTGCTGCTGATCGATGCCGGTTGTTCGCTGGAGGATTACTACAACGGTGACATAACCCGTACCTTCCCGGTGAATGGCCGCTTCACGGCGGAACAGCGGGAGCTCTACAGCCTGGTGCTGGAGGCTCAGGAAGCTGCGGTTGCCGTTGTGACTCCCGGCGGCACGGCGGAGGCGGTGCACTACACCGCCCTGCGAATTCTGGTGGAGGGCCTGGTGGACCTGGGCCTCCTGATCGGGGATGTGGACGGCATCATCGAGCGAGGCGACTACCGCCACCTGTATATGCACCGCACCGGCCATTGGCTGGGTCTGGATGTGCATGACGTGGGGGCCTACAGGCTCGGTGAGCAACCTGCGCTGCTGGAGCCAGGCATGGTGCTCACCGTTGAGCCCGGTCTTTACGTCAGCGATCGCCTCAGCGTCCCGGAAGGACAGCCTGAGATTGACGATCGCTGGAAAGGCATCGGCATCCGCATCGAAGACGACGTTGCCGTCACCGAGATCGGCCATGAGGTGCTCACTGCCGGCGCCCTCAAGAGCGTTGCTGCAATGGAGCGCTGATCGCCTCGATCAGCGGGGAGTTTCGTGGACCGCAGTTGCCCTTATCCCGCAGCTCCTTCCCAATGCAAGACCGCTTCAGTGGTCGTCAGCACTTGATCGGCGCCCGCCTCCCGCAGCCGTTGCTCATAGATGTCGCGCGCCGCAGCCTGCTTTGGGGTTTGCAGGTGAGGCGGTGCCACCGCCAGGCTTACGAATGGTTGTTCCGGCCAGCGTTCCCGGGCCTTGATCACGGTGTGCACATCGGCCACGGTGTCGCCGAGATAGGCCACCTGAACTCCCTCGGCACTGGCCCCCAGTGCTTTGGCCAGGCGGATCAAGCCTGTGGGGTCCGGTTTGTCGGGGGCATCTCCCATCGCGATCAGGGGCGGGTCCTGGAGCCCCAGGCGCTGCTGAAGCACGAAGCGGGCTGAGGGTGGTTCCGCTCCACTCACAAATCCCCAGCTCAACTTGCGCTTCGAAAGCGTGGCGAAAAAGCTGGCGTCCACCAGAAGAGGCTCATCACCGATGAAGCCCGTCCATTGGCTGGGGTCTCCGTCCGGATCTCCGCCGAAGTAGAAGCCGCTGAACACATCGATCAGCGCGGCGCGATCCGGCAGCTCAGCACCATGGCGCCGCAGCAGTTCAAGGCTGGCGTCCCAGTCGTTGTTCCAGGCTCCTTCAGCCTTCAACGCATCGATGACATCAGCGCTGGGCTGCCAACCGCAGTAGTGCTGCACAGTGCATTGAAGGGCCCGTCGATAGCTGCCCGCGACATCGCGGATCACACCATCGATGTCGAACAGCAGGATGGTTGGGGATCCCAGAACGTCCAATGGGGAGCGGCTGGTAGGTTAGTTGTTTGTATTTCTGTCTTGAGCGCTGACACCATGACGGTCACCGAAGGCGCTGCCCCTACCGACCAGGAGGTCGCGACTCCGTCCGCCGACGCGGCTGAAGGCGCCACCCAGGCAGCTGAAACCACTGAAAAGCCTGCAGCCAGCGAAGGCGAAGGCCGTCCTGTGCTGAAGGGCGCCGCCGCGGCTCTGGCCACGGCCACCATTGATGCTGATGGTGTTCCTTCCGGTTACACCCCCAAGGCTGATGAGGGCCGGTTCCTGCTGAAGATCCTCTGGCTGCCCGACAACGTGGCCCTTGCGGTTGATCAGATCGTTGGCGGTGGCCCTAGCCCCCTCACCTCCTACTTCTTCTGGCCCCGTGAGGATGCCTGGGAAAGCCTGAAGACCGAGCTGGAAGGCAAGAGCTGGATCACCGACAACGAGCGGGTTGAAGTGCTCAACCAGGCCACTGAGGTGATCAACTACTGGCAGGAAGAGGGCAAAGGCAAGAGCCTCGACGAGGCCAAGGCCAAGTTCCCCGACGTCACCTTCTGCGGTACCGCCTGATTCCGCTTTTCAAGTTGATGATGCAAACCTGCCTTCGGGCAGGTTTTTTTATGCCTTCCCGTGGCTTGCCTGGTGTTGGGATGACGAACGGACAAACCACACCACGAAAAAGGCCAGGGGCTGTAACCCCTGGCCTTTGGCGACGTCATCCTTGAAATTGGGGGATGAATCAGTCGGCGGTTTTGCTGGCCTGAAGGCGAGCGCGGGCTTCATTCAGCTGTTGCTGCGCCTTGAGTTTTTCCGGCGAAGCAGGTTGGCCTTCCATGCCAGCCACCACGGTGGAGGCCTTCTGGAAAGCGGCTTCGGCGGCAGAGGCATCGATGGAGCTGCCAAGTTCGGCCTTGTTCACCAGAACGGTGACTTCATCAGCATCCACTTCGGCGAAACCACCCATCAGAGCGATGGAGTTCCATGCACCGTTGGCACGCACCCGCAGTACACCGATGTCGATGGCGGTGAGCAGGGAGATGTGGCCGGGCAGGATGCCGAGTTGACCGGTGGTACTGGGCAGGATCACCTCGTCGGCGCTGCCATCAAAGACGTTCTGGTCTGTTGCCAGCACGCGGAGGGTGAGGGACATGAACCTTGGTTCGAAAAGAGAACGGACTGTCGAGAAACACGTGATCGGGGGTGTGAATCACATCCCCGCAGGGATCACTTGGTTTCGGCGGCGATCTTCTCGGCCTTGGCTTTCACTTCCTCGATGTTGCCCACAAGATAGAAGGCGGCTTCGGGGAGGCTGTCCAGCTCACCGGAAAGGATCTGGTTGAAACCAGCAATGGTCTCCTCCAGCTTCACGTACTTGCCGGGCATGCCGGTGAAGATTTCAGCCACGAAGAAAGGCTGGGAGAGGAACTTCTCAACCTTGCGGGCACGGTCCACGGTGCGACGGTCGTCTTCCGACAGTTCGTCGAGACCCAGAATCGCGATGATGTCCTGCAGTTCCTTGTAGCGCTGCAGGGTGGACTGCACGGCGCGGGCGGTGCGGTAGTGCTCGTCACCCACCACAGCTGGCTGGAGCATGGTGCTGGTGGAATCCAGAGGATCCACAGCGGGGTAGATGCCCTTGGAAGCCAGGGCACGGTTCAGCACCGTGGTGGCGTCGAGGTGAGCGAAGGTGGTGGCCGGGGCGGGGTCGGTCAGATCGTCAGCAGGCACGTAAACGGCCTGAATCGAGGTGATCGAACCTTCAACGGTGGATGCAACACGCTCCTGCAGGGCACCCACGTCGGTGCCCAGGGTGGGCTGGTAGCCCACAGCGGAAGGCATGCGGCCCAGCAGTGCGGACACCTCGGAACCGGCCTGCACGAAGCGGAAGATGTTGTCCACGAACAGCAGCACGTCCTGCTTGTTCACGTCGCGGAAGTGCTCAGCCATGGTCAGAGCGGAGAGGCCCACGCGCATCCGGGCGCCGGGGGGCTCGTTCATCTGGCCGTAGCAGAGGGCCACCTTCGACTTGGACAGGTCGTCGGCGTTGATCACGCCGGATTCCTTGAATTCCTCGTAGAGGTCGTTGCCCTCACGGGTGCGCTCACCCACACCACCGAACACAGACACACCGCCGTGCTCCTTGGCGATGTTGTTGATCAGCTCCTGAATCAGCACGGTCTTGCCCACGCCGGCGCCGCCGAACAGGCCGACTTTGCCGCCCTGGCGATAGGGAGCCAGGAGGTCGATCACCTTGATACCGGTCTCGAACACCTTCGGCTTGGTCTCAAGCTCGGTGATGTTGGGGGCATCCCGGTGGATGGGAGCGGTGGCCGTGGTGTTGACGGGGCCCTGCTCGTCGACGGGCTCGCCCAGCACGTTGAAGATGCGGCCGAGGGTGCCTTCACCCACGGGCACGGAGATCGGTGCACCGGTGTCAACGGCTTCCATGCCACGCACTAAACCGTCGGTGCCACTCATGGCAACGGCACGAACCCTGTGATCACCCAGAAGCTGTTGAACCTCAGCGGTCAGGGCGACGTCGTCACCTGCGGGGTTTTTCCCCTCGATGCGCAGGGCGTTATAGATCTTGGGCAGTTTCCCGGCGGGAAATTCCACGTCCAGAACCGGGCCGATCACCTGACGGATCACACCCTTGGTGCCAGCAGATGCAGGAGCAGAAGCGACCATAGGAAGGAGAGTTGCGGGAACAGGCGCTGCGCGCTCGGACCCATTCAGAGCGGCGCAACCATACCACCGCTGTGGTTGCACCCCCTCCGGTTCGGTCACCCGCACAGCTTGAGGTATGGCCCGAGGGGTGGTCGCTTGCATACGTTGGCACTCATCGGCATCGAGTGCCAACTCGCGTCGATGCGTGGCGCATTGCGCCCTGTCCCTGCTCCTGCAAGTACCCATGGCTGCTGTTTCTCTCAGCGTCTCGACCGTTAAACCCCTCGGCGACCGCGTGTTCGTCAAGGTCTCTGAATCCGAAGAGAAGACTGCCGGCGGCATCCTTCTGCCTGACACCGCCAAAGAAAAGCCCCAGGTGGGTGAAGTGGTTCAGGTGGGCCCCGGCAAGCGCAACGACGACGGCAGCCGTCAGGCTCCCGAAGTTGGTGTGGGCGACAAGGTTCTCTACAGCAAGTACGCCGGCACCGACATCAAGCTCGGCAGCGATGAATACGTGCTGCTGTCCGAGAAGGACATCCTGGCTGTCGTCAACTGAGATCAGCCCTGCTGCATTGCGGCTTGAGTCTCAACTCAGCCTCCCTTAACCATCCTCTTCATTAGGAACCGCCTTCCATGGCAAAGCGCATCATCTACAACGAGAACGCCCGTCGCGCTCTCGAAAAAGGCATCGACATCCTCTGCGAAGCCGTTGCCGTCACCCTGGGTCCCAAGGGCCGCAACGTGGTGCTCGAGAAGAAGTTCGGTGCACCCCAGATCATCAATGACGGCGTCACTATCGCCAAGGAGATCGAGCTCGAAGACCACATCGAGAACACCGGTGTTGCTCTGATCCGTCAGGCCGCCTCCAAAACCAACGACGCTGCCGGTGACGGCACCACCACGGCCACCGTTCTGGCCCACGCCATGGTCAAGGCTGGTCTGCGCAACGTGGCTGCCGGTGCCAACGCCATCACCCTGAAGAAGGGCATCGACAAGGCGTCCGATTTCCTGGTCAGCAAGATCAAGGAAATGGCCAAGCCCATCGCTGACAGCAATGCCATCGCTCAGGTCGGCACCATCTCCGCTGGCAACGATGAAGAAGTCGGCAAGATGATTGCCGATGCCATGGACAAGGTTGGCAAGGAAGGTGTGATTTCCCTCGAAGAGGGCAAGTCCATGGAGACCGAACTCGAGGTCACCGAGGGCATGCGCTTCGATAAGGGCTACATCTCCCCTTATTTCGCCACCGACACCGAGCGGATGGAAGCCGTCCTCGACGAGCCTTACATCCTTCTCACCGACAAGAAGATCGGTCTGGTGCAGGATCTGGTGCCCGTGCTGGAGCAAATCGCCCGCACCGGCAAGCCTCTGCTGATCATTGCTGAGGACATCGAGAAGGAAGCCCTGGCCACTCTGGTGGTGAACCGTCTGCGTGGTGTGCTGAACGTGGCCGCTGTGAAGGCTCCTGGTTTTGGTGATCGCCGCAAGGCCATGTTGGAAGACATGGCTGTGCTGACCAACGGTCAGCTGATCACCGAAGATGCCGGTCTCAAGCTGGAGAACGCCAAGCTCGAGATGCTGGGCACCGCCCGTCGCATCACCATCAACAAGGACACCACCACCATCGTTGCCGAGGGCAACGAGGTGGCTGTCGGCGCCCGCTGCGAACAGATCAAGAAGCAGATGGACGAGACCGACTCCACCTACGACAAGGAGAAGCTGCAGGAACGCCTGGCCAAGCTGGCCGGTGGCGTGGCTGTGGTGAAGGTGGGTGCAGCCACCGAAACCGAGATGAAGGACAAGAAACTCCGTCTCGAGGACGCCATCAACGCCACCAAGGCGGCTGTTGAGGAAGGCATCGTTCCTGGCGGCGGCACAACCCTGGCTCACCTGGCTCCGGCCCTGGAGCAGTGGGCAGCCTCCAGCCTGTCCGGCGAGGAACTGATCGGCGCCAACATCGTGGCTGCTGCTCTTACCGCTCCGCTGATGCGCATCGCTGAAAACGCAGGTGCCAACGGCGCTGTTGTGGCTGAGAACGTCAAGGCTCGCGCTGGTGCCGAAGGCTTCAACGCTGCCTCCGGCGAGTACGTCGACATGCTGGCTGCCGGCATCGTCGATCCCGCCAAGGTGACCCGCTCCGGTCTGCAAAATGCCGCATCCATCGCTGGCATGGTGCTCACCACCGAGTGCATCGTGGCTGATCTGCCCGAGAAGAAGGAAGCAGCTCCTGCCGGCGGCGGCATGGGCGGCGGCGACTTCGACTACTGATCGACTTCGGGTGGTCGGGAGACCACCCGATCACCCCAACTCAAGTCATGCCAAGAGGTCCTGCGGGGCCTCTTTTTTATGTTCGGATACTGTCTTGTAAGAACTAGTTTTTACAAGACATGTGGCGCCTGGGGCCGGCGTTGGTTGCCGGTCATGAAGGATTGGGGAGTGCGGAGAGGTGCCGGCTAATGTCTTGCTGTGTATCGATGTGTCGGGACAAATGCCCCAGCGCCCCGGAGCTTTCGCCGCCCAGTTCGCTCCAGAGACGCTGCAGCGTTTCAAAGCCCTTTGCCGACAACAAGACAAGGCCTACTCCAAGGTGTTGGAGCGTCTTGCCTTGTTGTACGTCGAAACGGATGGAGGCATTCTTTCCCCGGCCAGCACGGCTTCTGCTCCCTCAAAAGGCGTGCAAAAAAGGCAAGTTCAGGTTGAATCTTTGCAAAACAAGTTGTTGGAGGATCTGTTGAAGCGGGTTGAAATCCTTGAAAAGAAGGAAACAAAAACGTTGTACGAGCTTGATCGGGTCTACAGGGAAATTGCTTTTCTGAAATCAGGGTTGCAAAGCCCTGAGTAATGTTTCTGGAATCTGAACTCTCACGGCTTAAGTTCAAGGCCGCTAGGGATCTCATTAATTCAGGCTGCTAGAAGAATTCTTTGTTTGTTGATCTTGCAATACCGCCTCAGTTGTACCTCAGTGTTCTTGATTCGTGCTCTATGTGCTTTCTTGTGTAACTTCTGTTCGCAAAATTGATTGGAACAGAGCGGCAAGTTGATGAGCAGCATTCCAGCCATCAGCTTGAAGCTGCCTTCAAAATATGTGTGCTGGAAATTGAGTTTGTGAGCGGGTTGGTTTAGTTCAACCAGCCAGCACTCAGGATCACAGCCAAGGACAAAAACAACGCCAGGCATGTCCATGTCAGACGGTTCAACGTTGCTTCGGCGCTGCTGGCGCTGCTGAACATGGAGCTGCCGCTTGCTGCCAAGCCACCCATGCCATCACCTTTGGGGCTATGCAGCAGCACCAAGACGATCAAAAGAAGGCCGGTGCCGATCCAGCTCCAGGACAAAATTGAGGTGAGCATCAAACGGAAAGAGGAAGGCGAGCGGTCTTGGGTGTGGGGTCCATGTTGGACATGGGGGCAATCAGGCTTTGGCCAGTCATGGCAGCCGGTTGCGGAAGGTCAAGAATTTGCAGCAACGTCGGAGCGATATCGGCCAGCCCCCCGTTATCGCGCAGTGTGATGGCGTTGCCATGGCCAGGCAGTTTGCGCCGCTCTCCTTCGATCAGGATCGCAGGCACAGGATTGGTGGTGTGGGCTGTCCAGGCTTGGCCATCCGGACCCTTCATCAATTCGGCATTGCCGTGATCAGCCGTGATCAGCATGGTTCCGCCTTGGCGTCCCACCGCATCCAACAACCTGCCAATGCAGGCATCCACGGTTTGGATGGCTTCCTTGGCGGCCTCCATCACACCGGTGTGCCCCACCATGTCGGGGTTGGCGTAGTTGATCACAATCAGCGAATAGTCCAGCTTCTCAATGGCAGAAATACAGCTGTCGGTGAGTTGCTCCGCCGACATCGCCGGTGAGAGGTCGTAGGTGGCGACCCTCGGCGATGGCACCAAGTGACGGTCTTCTCCCGCCAGTGGCTGTTCGATGCCACCGTTCATGAAGTACGTGACGTGGGGGTACTTCTCCGTTTCAGCGGTGCGGTACTGCTTCAGCCCGGCGTCTGCCACCACCTGCCCCAACAGTTGGTCGAGCGGCTCGGGGGGGAAGGCCACTTGAACGGGAAGGTCTTGTTCCACCTGGGTGAAGGTGACCACATCCAATTCCGGCGTGTGGCTGCGCTCGAAGCCCTCGAAATCGGGGAGGCAGAGCGCTTGCACGATCTGGCGGGCGCGATCGGGTCGGAAGTTGAACACCAGAACGCTGTCACCGTCTTTGATGACGCTGTTCTGAAGCCGCACCGGTTCGAGGAATTCATCGGTGATGTCCTCGGCATAACTCTCCGCCAGCACATGCTCTGCCGTCCGGCTGTCGACGGCGATGTTGGGATCGGTGTAGAGGTTGTATGCCTTTTCGATCCGCTCCCAGCGCTGGTCCCGGTCCATGGCCCAGTACCGGCCACAGAGGCTGGCGAGCTGGCCAACGCCGCTTCGGCTCAGGGCCGCTTCCACCTGGCTGATGTATCCCGGTGCGCTCTGGGTCGGTGTGTCGCGACCATCGGTGATGGCATGCACGGCGACATCAGAGATGCCGCTGTCCGCTGCCCACTGGATCAGTCCACAGAGATGGTCCACGTGGCTGTGGACGCCCCCATCGGAGCAGAGGCCGAGCAGGTGCAAGGTGCCGCCCCGCCCTTGGGTGCGCTCTGCCAATTCCTTGAGTGCCTGCGTGTCGCCCAGTTGGTTGCTGCGCACCGTGTCGCTGATTCGCACCAACTCCTGGCGAATGATGCGGCCGGCTCCGATGGTGAGGTGGCCCACCTCAGAGTTACCCATCTGTTGATCGGGGAGGCCCACATGGGAGCCACTGGCCTCAATCAAGGTGTGTGGATAGGCATGCCAAAGGGCATCCATCACAGGAGTGCCGCCTTGCTGAATCGCGTTGTGCTCGCTTGCGTTCCTGTAACCCCAGCCATCAAGAATGGCGAGAACGACCGGTGCCACTGTCCCGGAGCGTCCTGAACCGTTGGTAGTGCTTTTCCCCACGTTCACCCGCGACCGACGGTTCTTAAGGACTCTTGCAGAATCAACTTAACGCCACGCCAGCCCTCAAGCTGCAGTTTCAGCCAATTCCCACACCCCGCAGCGCTCAATCCTCCATGGCCGACCCTGAACGGATCGAAATTCTCTCGGAGCGTGAGCTTGGTCTAACGCTGTCGCGTTTGGCGTCGCAGGTGTTGGAGAGCGCCGAAGACAGCCGTCGGTTGATGCTGTTGGGGATCCCCACCCGCGGCGTTCAGTTGTCCAGGGTTTTGGCGCGGGAATTGGAGCGGTTGACAGGTCATGCCATCTCCCAGGGGGCCATTGATCCCACGTTCCATCGCGATGATCTGGAGCGCATCGGCACCCGTCTGCCCCAGCTCACGACTCTCCCCACAAGCATTGAGGACCGCCAGGTGATTCTGGTGGACGATGTGATCTTCACGGGGCGGACGGTGCGTGCCGCCCTGGAGGCCATGCAGAGCTGGGGGCGGCCGCAGCGGGTGATGTTGCTGGCCATGGTGGATCGAGGCCATCGGGAGCTTCCGATTCAGCCTGATTTCTGTGGTCGCGTTGTGCCGACCCGACGCAGCGAAACCATCGAGCTCCGCCTCAGGGATGTTGATGGTGAGGAGGGGGTGTTCCTCGGCCGACTCAGCCGGCAGGCTTGAGTTCGTCGGCGCGGAAATGGGCTTTGTAGCGGCCGAAGGCAACGATCACAGGAAGCGTTGGGCTGATCACCCGACCCTTCCAATCATTGAGAACGTTCGCCACCTCTCCGGTCTGCCCTTTCATGTCAAAGGCTTTGCCCCGGTGTTCGGGATGGTTGAACACAACGACGGATGCCTCCACCGTCACCCTGTCGCCCGCCTGCATTGCACCTGAGTCATCCACGGGCTCATCTTGTCACGGGCTTGGGGACGAGCGTCGACAGAAACTTTCCGGTCCGTCCTCTTCGACGCGACCGCCAAGGTCGCTGCAGCCCATCGAAAAGGCCGTCCAGGGGTCTAGACCTTGGAGCAACTGATCCTCGACAGCGGCATCCAGCTGATCACCGCTGATGACGTCGGCACGCACCGCTGGGTGCTGTTGGTGTTGCTGAGCCTCATCGAGGGCCTGAATGGCACTCTCCACCTCTTGACGGGTGGCACTTGCCCGCTGCTGCCACCAGGGATGGTCGAGTTTGTTGAGGCTGTCCAAGGCCTCCCACCAGCGTCCTTGCTCCACCAGTTGAACCAGCCGACGCTGTTCCAATTGGTTGCGGTTCCAGATCTCCATCAGCGTTGCACTGAGTTGGCTGATGGAGCTGCGCGCGCTGCCTTTGAGGGGATCCAGCAACTCGAGTGCCTGCTGCAGGTCTCCCTCATGAAACAGAGCAATCGCCTGATCCATCAGAGCCTGGCGCCAGCGTTCGAGGGTCTTGCGATGGAGGGCAAGGTCGCCATGGCCCGAGGCGACCAGTTGCTGCTGCAGCGTGAGGGCAGCGATCGAATCGCCTTGGTCCCAGAGATGTTCGGCGTGCTTCTGGCGGCAGAGGGCCTGCTCCTCCGGTGCGTCCTCCCCCAACCAGCGCAGGGAGGCGAGTTGCTCACTGGTGCGGATGCAGGCCTCGTAGTCGTTGGCAGCGAGGGCGCTCTGCAGCCGCTTCGGCAGTTGTTGTTCCCACCAATAGGCACCTGTCGCAATCGTCAGCACCAGTCCCAGGGTTCCAACACCCCAGAGCCGCAGCAGCAGTTGACGCGGTGCCGCCACGAAGGGTGGAGCTGAACGTTGGTTCTGTTCTATGGAGTGTCGGCTCCCGTTCCAAGGGCCTGTGGACGGACGTCTTATCGGACGGTCTTTATGGGTCAGACTTATCGGACAGCCCCCAGCGTTGGCTGGGACCACGTCCGACCTGAACGCAGATCGTTGATCTCCAGCTGAAGCTGCGCTTCTTGATCAATGCTCCAGCGCAGCCGCAGGCAGTCTTCGCCCTGCTCTCCGGCGGGTTCTAGAGGCAGCACCAGCTCGGTGCCCGGCCAAGGCTGGTGGGAGACCTCCCCGGCGGTCTGCTCCTGCAGGGTCGGCAAACCATCAATGAAGACCACGCTGTGGCTCCCCTGGGGGATGGGCTCCCCCAGCACCAGCTCCAAGCTGCGTTGGCCGGTCCGGCTGGCGGCCAGCACCAGCTCGAGTGGGGCGGGGCTCGGCCAGGGTTGACCGGCCACGAAGAGGGGATGCCAGCGGTGGCTGTTGCTGCGCTGATCCCAGAAACGGAGGGAAACGCCGTGTTGCAGCACATCCCGAATGGCAACCCCTGGCGTGAGTTGAAGCGCACCCAGGGCCACGGCCTCCACTGGTGGCGGGGTGAGCAAGGGTGCTGGCGCCGTGTGCTCGGAGAGCCACTGGCGCAGGAGGGGCAGCTGGGCACCGCCGCCGACGGCCACTACGCCCTCCAGATCTTCAAGGCTGCAGTTGTTGCGGCGACCGCCGGCGAGACAGGTCTCCAGCAATTTTTCGAGGGCGTCTCCGAAGCCGCGCTCCAGCAGAAGCGCGTTGAGTTCGCTGCGCGACAGGCGGAGCACATGCTCCTGCTCATCCATCGCCAACTCCATCAGGGGCTCGCGTTCGGCCAGGGCGGTGTCGCTCAGCCGGCATTTGAGCCGTTCGGCGGCATTGAGCAGGGGGGTGCTGGCGGGTTGACCCGGGCAACAGCGGTCCACAATCCAGCGATCGATGTCACGGCCCCCGAGGCGCAGCCCGGCTTTGCCCAGAACCTTTGCTGTGCGCAGCATCTGGCGGCTGTTGTCCCCCAGGCTGCGCCCCCCTAGTCGCAGCAGTTGGGCGATCGGTGCGGCACGACCTTCTCCTCCCTCCAGAGCCACCAGGGCTAGATCCAGGGTGCTTCCGCCCAGGTCCACCACCAGCAGAGTGGAACCAGCGGGAAGCCCTGCACCCATGGCGGCTGCCGTGGGTTCATCCACCAGGGCGATCTCGGCCACCGGCAGCGTGGTGCAGGCCTGCAGCAACCAGCTGCGATACGTCCGATAGCACTCCACTGGGGCGGTCAGCACCAGCCGCTCCACCGGGAGATCGCTGGGGAGCCGGCCCCAGATCTGTTGAAGCAGCTGTTCTCCTGCCCAGCGGGCTGCGTCCTGTTCTGGGGCATCCGCTTGACCGATGTGGCCCTTGAAGTCGCGATGTAGACGGCTGTCCACGGAGTCATTGAGGCCTGACTCGAGCACCTGCCGGCCAATCAGAGGCCGTTGGGATGCCTCCCACACCAGGCTGGGAATTTCACCGGCCCGGCTGCAGATGGCCGGCAAGTTCAGCAGATCGGCCCTTGTGGAGGTCGGTCCCTGATAGGCCACCACCGTGGTGGTGCTGCCCAAATCGATGGCGAGTGTTCCGCCCCGTTGGTCTGAATGCTGAAGCTTTTCTTCGCCCACGCGATCTCTGACCGTGCTCAGGGCACGGTGAAGTCAGGATGAGACTAGGTGGACTGGCGGCGATGGATCGATTGCAACAGCTGATCTTCTCCTTCTACCGGGAAGATCCTGAACTGCAGGAGAGGTTGGAGCCGCTGCGGAGCTGTCGCATGCGTCGCAGCTGGGGCAGCATCCGCATCGAGTGCATCGATGATGCGCATCTCGAGGAATTGAGTGGTTTGGTCGCTGATCTGCGCTTGCCCCTGGCGGCTTTGGGGATGGGGCGCCAGATCGTGTTGCGGGTTCCAGGCTCCCGTCAGCGGGCTTACCCCATGCACGTGCCCTTTCACACCGATCAGCTGGCCTGAGACGGTCACCAATTAATGTGAACTTGTTTGATCAAGAAGCCTGTGCTTTCGGCCGGAGTGGATTCCAAGGATCTCGCCAAGCGTGGCGAAAGCTTGATTCGTCAATCAAGCAACCGCTATCTGACGACGGTGCGGATCGCCTTCCGGGCCAAGCAGCGCCGCTTTGACGACTTCGACGGTCTGCTGGAGGAGTCCAGCGTCAAGCCGGTGCAACGGGCCATCGTGGAATTGAGCGACGAGCAAGACCAGCCCGATCTGCTGCCGGGTTGATCCATCGGCTGTGATTCAGCAGGAGGGGGACGGATGGCGGGTGTCGCACGACCCCTCCCGCGGCGAATTTTGCGTTCTTGTGGGGGGAGAGCGCTGGGCGTTTGAGTTGACCGAGCCGGAGTGGCGGGATCTGGTGGATCTTGTGGCAACCCTGGAGCAGCAGCACAGGGGGCTGGTTGACCAACTGATGCCCGAGGAATCGATCGAGCTGGAGCTGGATCGTGGCGTGTGGTGGGGATGCTTGAGCGGTGATCGCAGCCAATGGGAGTTGCGCATCCTGCTCACCCCGCTGGAGGGACGTGCGGCGCAGGGGGAGTGGCCGGCCCCCGCGGCGGCGGCGGCCGTAGCGGCCTTGAGAACGTTGTGGGACTCGCAGCATTGATTAATCCAGCTAATCGTTTTTGAGTCATTGATTTCCCCCGCCCTTTCCCTGTTGCTCTGCACAGTTTTTCCACAGGTCATGGGCCGTTAACGCCGCCCTGGCAGGTTTCTGTGGAAATCCCCCGTTTGTCGTTGTTTTTGCTTGACGATGGCGGCGGGCTGCGCAGTTCCATCTATGCCGGCGCTTCGACCAGTGCAGGAGTGGCTTTCTGGCAGGGATCTCGCTTGGAGATTCGTGGGAATGGTCCCGTGTTGGGAGTTCTTGACGGCGGCGCCGTGGTGTGGAGAACTAGTGTTCGGTTCGAAAAGAAAAGATGCCGGAAGGCCTTGAGCAAGCCGCGGCTGAGACCAGTGTTGTGAGTTTCCAATCGGAAGTGCCGCAACCCCTCCAGCAGGCCATGACCCAGTTCATCGAAGGACATCCGAACTGGGATCAATACCGTTTGGTTCAGGCGGCGCTTGCCGGCTTCCTGGTGCAGAACGGCCAGGCATCGCGGGAGATCACCCGGGTTTACGTCGGAAACATGTTCCGCCGGGAATCGCTGATCAATGGCGTCTGAGGCCGGCAGCAGGCCATCAGCACCAGGGCGCTGAAGGGGAGGCTGAGCAGCAGCCCCAGGGTGGCCCCGATCAGCCCCAGAAGATTGAGGCCGAGCAGCATCCCCAGCAGCGCCAGCACCTTGAGCCCATTGCGGTGCACCAGCTGTCGGCTGTGGTCCATCGCCTGAAGTGCTCGGCAGCGCTCGTGCACGAGCAGGGGCAGGGCCAGGGTTTGGCTGAACAGCCAGCTCAGCAGCACCACTCCCCCCAGCAGCACGCTCAGACCTGCCAAGGCCGTGCTCCAGCGTCCGAGCGCCCAGCTCAACGACTGAATCAATCCGACGCCCCCCAGCACCAGCACCAGCTCAAGCAGCACCAGGGTGAAGGCCTGGCGCAGCAGCTGTCTCCAGCTCTGTTGGGGGCGGTCGTCGCGTCGGTCGGGGAGCAGGCCATCCGTCAGTTGCAGCAGGCCCAGGAGAGGCAGCAGCGGAAGCACCAGGCTGATCAACACCGAGAGGTCCCCCAGCCGATTCAGCCATGGGGATCCCGCCAGGCGCAGGTCGTGGCCGATCACCGCAGGGCCGCTGGCACTGATCAACACCAACGCCGCCAAGCCAACACAGCGCCAGGGCCCCCGGCTGAAGCCGATCCAGGCCCGTGGCAGCAGCGTGACCAGTGGGATCTCAGTGGAGCTGGCCAAGCCGTGAAAGGAGGTCGTTGGCGGTATCGGTGGGGACCGGAAGGATCGAGAGCCTGTTGCCGCGTTTGATCACGGGCAGCTGCTCTTCGCTGTAGAGCTCCCGCAGCTGGTCGAGGCTGAGTAGAGCGTCGAATTCGCCGAGGAATCGCAGGCGTGCACAGTCCCAGCGTGGTTTCTCGGGGCTTGATTTGGGGTCGTAGTACTTGGCCGTGGGATCAAATTGTGTCGGGTCCAACAGGCCGGTCTCCATCACTTCCATCAGCCCGATGATCCCGGGTGGTTTGCAATTGGAGTGATAGAAAAACGCTTGGTCTCCCACCTCCATGCTGCGCATGAAATTGCGGGCCTGGTAGTTGCGAATGCCGTCCCACAGCGTGGTGCCCTCGCGCCGCAGATCATCGATCCCGTAGGCGTCGGGTTCGCTTTTCATCAACCAGAAGGCCACGTCGCAAGGCTTGTTTCACACCATCATCGGACCGTTAGGCCCAGATGCATCCCATTGCGTTCGTTTGGTCTCAGGCGACGTCCAGCAGGGGGGTGATCAGGGTGCGGAAGTGGTCTCCTCTGGCCTCGAAATCCCTGTATTGATCAAAGCTGGCGCATGCCGGTGACAGCAGCAGCGATGAGGCTTTATGCCGCTGTACGGCCGTTTCCGCCAGGTTTACAGCGCTCTCGAGCTCCGGGCACTGCAACAGTTCGCCGGGGTATCCAGCCGTTTTGGCCAGGCTGGCCAGCTCATCGGCCCCCGCACCGAACAGGATCAGGCTGCAGGCCTTGGTGTGCAGCTGCTCGAGCCAGCCACTGGCATCGCCCTGTTTGGTCTGCCCCCCGGCCAGCACCACGACGGGCCCCTGCACGGCGCGCAAGCCAACCTCGGCTGCGTCGTAATTGGTGGCTTTGCTGTCGTTGAACACGCTGGCTCCTGCCAACGTGCCAAGTTGCTCAAGCCGGTGCGGTACGCCCGGAAATGTGCGCAAGGCGTTGGCGATTTGCTGGGGGGAGAGGCCGACCTCGAGGGCGGCAGCGGTCACCAGCAAAAGGTTTTGGCGGTTGTGGCAGCCCGGCATCGCCAGGGCATCAGCCGCAAACAAGCGGGTGGTGGTGTTGCGCACCATGCCCTCGTCATCAATCCAGAGGTCGGCGGGCTGGTTGTCCGGACGCGCGCCCTCACTGCTCACCCAGGTGCCGCGGTTCCAGCTGCTGCGCTGCTGGCGCAGGTCTGGATCATCGGCATTAAAGAGGGCGCACGCCGAGCGTTCAAGCAGCCCGCGTTTGATGGCCCGGTAGGCCTCCAGGCTGCCGTGGCGTTCGAGATGGTCTGGGGTCAGCGTGGTCCAGATGCCGATCTTGGGGGCCACGGCGGGCGCCGCCTCAATCTGGTAGCTGCTCAGTTCCATCACGAGCCAATCCGGCCGCGGTGTGGCCCCTGAGCTGATCTGGCAGGCCAGTTCAGCGGCGGAGAGGCCCATGTTTCCCCCCATGGGTGCCGTAAGGCCTGAGGCTTCCAGCACGTGGTTAAGCAGATGGGTGACCGTGGTTTTGCCGTTGGTTCCTGTGATGCCGATCCAGGGGATCTGTTGAAGGGCATCCCAGGCCAGATCCATCTCGCCGCGCACCTCGATGCCCTCGGATCGCAGCTCAACCAGGGTTGGATGATCCCAGGGGATGCCGGGGCCGATCACCACTGCGTCCAGGTTGTCGCGCCAGGCGTGAAAGCTCTCCAGGGTCAGGGGCTGCCCCAGCACCACCTGAATGCCCTCTTCGGCGAGGGTTTTCGAGGTGTTTTGGAGGGGTTCGTTATCGCCCCGTTCGAACACAACAACGTCGCAATTCTGCTGCTTGAGCAGACGCGCAGCTCCCAAACCTGAGCGACCCAAGCCAACGACAATCGTGCGTGTCATCGCGAGGCCTGAAGTTCGAAAACGCAGTCCCGACAGGGAAAGTGGGCGATACTGGATTTGAACCAGTGACTCCTACAATGTCAATGTAGTGCTCTACCCCTGAGCTAATCGCCCGACATCGATCATTTGAAATCTCGTGATTTCATCGACCGAGGCTGAACAGTAGCAGTTGGTGGGCAGCTCAACTCAACTGCGGCGCAGTTCAACGCGCCAGCGCTCCCGTTTTGTGCGCGTGAGCGAGAGCACCTCCACCGAGCCGCGATCCTGCAGCTGCAGCCGGTCGCCCACCACGAGTTCACGGCTCGCTTGATGCACGTTGCCCCAGTTGAGCCGTAGGCGCCCAGCTTTGACGTGGGTCACGATCTTGGCTCGGGACAGCCCGAATCCAGCCGATGCAATCGCATCCAGGCGACAGGAGGCCTCCACCGTCTGCAGGGTGCGGACGCTGCGTTGCACAGGCTGCTGCAACTGCTCCACAGGACGAGATTCGCAGCGAATCTCCACCTCGCGCACGGCCCCCAGGCGGGCATGCAGTGCTTCGGCAGCACTGGGGGTGCAGATCCCTTGCCCGCCGCGATCGCCGCGCACCCAGAGATCGCCGATGTGGTCTGCGTCGACGCCCATGGCCTTCAACGCTTCGCGCAGGTCCTCGGGGGAAAGGGGGTCGAAGAGGAAATTGCCTTCAATCAGCAGGCCTTGAACCGGGGCTGCTGGATCAGGGCTGTCGTCGCGACGGTGGCAGAGCAGCCGTTGGCGTTCGGCGCCTGGATAGCCGCCATCACTGATCCAGGTCAATTCACTGAGGCTGCCCAGGCGTGCCAAGGCTTCCTCCCGCAGCGGTGCGCTGAGAAAGGGACTCCAGGCCGGTTGCCAGGTGCGCAACACCTGCTCCGCGAGATCGACCAGCACCGTCAGCTCTTCCGGGTTCTGGGCCCCTGCCAGCAGCTCCTCCCGGGGCAGCATCACAGGTCGTCGAGGCGAACCACCTGCTGCGGCCGCGACTTTTGAATCACCTGCCAGGGGGCTTCGATGCCATTGGGTGTTTCCAGCAGCACCAGCCAGCGTCCTTCGTCGCGGCGGTTGCGCAGGATCCGCACGCCTGCATCGTTGTCTGAATCCACGCTGGCGGCTGCGGCGTAGCTCCCCATCAGGCCGGAGCCCATGCCCAGCAGGCCGCCGATCAGGGTTTCGCCCCAGGGGCCAAAGCTGGCGAAGGTGGTGAGGGTGGTGATCTTGGTGAAGGTGACCCCTGCCAGGAAACCGAAGGGCATCAGCCAGCGGGCCATGCCTCGCTGCCGCTGTTGGCGCGTGAGGTTGGGGTTCAGCAGGGCAACCTTGTCGATGGCATCCCCATCAGGGGGGATGGTCAGACACTTCAGCAGCGGCAGATCGGTGTCCCGGAGCCGCTGGGTCAGGCCTTCCGCCGCAGGGGCATCGGCCATCACCATCACACAGACGGGCATGGGGCATTCAGATCCAATGCGCTGAATTCTGAACCCTGTGCTTCGAACTGGAGGGGGTGGAGGATGTCGATCTCTACAGTTCACCGCGGCAGTTCTGCGCCTTTCGATGACGAAAGTTCTTGTCTCCGATCCGATCGACCAGGCCGGGATCGACATCCTTGGCCAAGTGGCGCAGGTGGATCAGCGCACCGGCCTCTCGGAGGAGGAGCTGATCGGGATCATCGGTGAGTACGACGGATTGATGATCCGTTCCGGCACCCAGGTGACCGCAGCGGTGATCGCGGCGGCGAGCCGGCTCAAGATCATCGGCCGCGCCGGCGTCGGCGTCGACAATGTTGATGTGCCTGCCGCCACCCAGCGGGGTGTGCTGGTGGTGAACTCGCCGGAGGGCAACACCATCGCTGCAGCGGAGCACGCTCTGGCGATGATGCTGACCCTCTCGCGGCACATCCCTCAGGCCCATGGCGGCATGCGGGCCGGCAAGTGGGACCGCAAGAAATACGTCGGCAACGAGCTCTACAAAAAGACTCTGGGGGTGGTCGGTCTCGGCAAGATCGGATCCCACGTCGCCCGGGTTGCCCAGGCCATGGGCATGGAGGTGATCGCCTACGACCCCTTCATTGCTGCTGACCGGGCTCAACGGATGCAGGTGAAGCTGCTGGAGCTTGATGAGCTGTTCCGCACCGCCGACTACGTCACCCTGCACATCCCGCGCACCAAGGACACCGAGAACCTGGTGAATGCGGAGCTGCTGCGCACAATGAAGCCCACGGCGCGGATCGTGAACTGTGCCCGCGGCGGCGTGGTGGATGAGGCGGCGATCGCTGAAGCCATCAACAACGGTGTGATCGCCGGTGCGGGCCTGGATGTTTACGCCAGTGAGCCCCTGGCGGAAGACTCCCCCCTGCGGGCGGTGGAGCGTGGTCTGGTGCTGACGCCCCACCTCGGTGCATCGACGGAAGAAGCCCAGGAGAATGTGGCGATCGATGTGGCGGAGCAGATCCGTGATGTGCTGCTGGGTCTGCCGGCCCGCAGTGCGGTCAACATTCCCGGCCTCAGCGCCGAGATCATGGAGCGGCTCAAGCCCCATCTCCAGCTCGCCGAGACGGTCGGTCTGCTCGTCAGTCAGCTGGCTGGCGGTCATGTGAAGGAGATGGAACTGCGCCTGCAGGGTGAATTCGCCAGCCATCCCTCCCAGCCTCTGGTGATTGCTGCTCTGAAGGGTCTGCTCAGCGCTGGCCTGGGTGACAGCATCAACTTCGTGAATGCCTCGCTCGAGGCCAAGGCCCGCGGCATTCAGGTGCTGGAGGTGAAGGATGAGAGCAGCCGCGACTTCGCCGGAGGCTCACTGCAAATCACCACCCGTGGTGATCAGGGCAGCCGCAGCGTCACCGGTGCCGTCTTTGCCGACGGCGATCTGCGCATCACCAGCATCGATGCCTTCCCGGTGAATGTGACCACCAGCAGCCACATGCTGTTCACCCGGCACCGGGACATGCCTGGAATCATTGGTCACCTGGGCTCTCTGCTGGGCGAACACAACGTCAACATCGCCTCCATGCAGGTGGGCCGCAAAATCGTGCGCGGCGATGCGGTGATGGTGCTCAGCATCGATGATCCGATCCCAGCAGATCTGCTGCAGACGATCACGGACATCGATGGCATCCAGGAAGCACACCCGGTCACGCTCTGATGTGGTGGCGTCTCACACTCCCGTGTCCTCCGGAGCTGGAGGAGTCGCTGGTGTGGAAACTGACGGATCTGGGGCTGCATCGCCATGCGGTGCAGCATGCGCCGGAAACGCCTGATCGCAAGACGCTGTTGGTCTGGCTCCCGAAGCCGGAGTGGCCGGAGCCTCAGCGGCGGGAGCTGGTCGCCAGCCTGCAGCCGCTGGCGGAGCCCTTTGGACTCAGCCTGCCCGATGGGCGCTGGGACGATGTGGCCGACGAGGATTGGAGCCTCAGCTGGAAACAACATTGGCAGGCCGATCCTGTCGGTACGGGGATGTTGATCCTGCCGGCCTGGCTGGAGGTGCCGCCGGAGCATGCCGATCGGCTGGTGATCAAGATGGACCCCGGAAGTGCCTTCGGCACCGGAAGTCACCCCACCACCCGGCTCTGCCTGGAGGCGTTGGAACAGTCGCCTCCGCTGGGGGCGCTTGTGGCTGATCTGGGCTGCGGCAGCGGGGTGCTGGGCCTCGCTGCGCTGGGTCTGGGGGCGGAGTCGGTGGTGGCCGCTGACACCGATTCCATGGCGGTGCGTGCCACAACAGACAACCGCGGCCTCAACGACCGATCGGAGGCTGAGCTTCAGGTGGCTCTCGGTTCTGTGGAGACCCTGAGCGATCTGCTCGCGCCCCGCCGCGCTGATCTGCTGCTCTGCAACATCCTGGCCCCGGTGATTGAAGCCCTCTCCCCGGGTTTCGAGGGGCTGCTTCAGCCCGATGGGCGCGCTCTGCTCAGTGGGCTCCTGGTGGATCAGGCACCGCGCCTGAAGGAGGTGCTGGGGGGCTTGGGCTGGTCGGTCACCGCCGAGGCGGCACAGGGTCGCTGGGGGCTGCTGGAGATCCGCCGCCGCTAGCCCTAGCCCTATAAGCCGGGCTTATCAGAGTGGGGTCTCCGATTGGTCCTCCTCCCCAGTGGCCCCGGAATCGTCAGGTTGAGCACCTATTTGAAGTAAAAATGTGGCGTTCTGCAGGACCGGGTTTTCCGGAACCCTGTACGCATTCATCAATCATGGCTTCTTACAAGGTCACCCTGGTCTCCGAGAGCGAAGGTCTGAACAAGACCATCGAAGTGCCCGACGACCAGTACATCCTCGACGCTGCTGAAGAGCAGGGCATCGACCTCCCCTACTCCTGCCGCGCTGGCGCTTGCTCCACCTGCGCCGGCAAGATCACCGCTGGCACCGTCGACCAGTCCGACCAGAGCTTCCTGGACGACGACCAGATCGAAGCTGGTTTCGTGCTGACCTGCGTCGCCTACCCCACCAGCGACTGCACCATCAAGACCCACGCCGAAGAAGAGCTCTATTGAGCCTCTTTCCCTCAACTGGACTTGTCCTCAACCGCCCCTTCGGGGGTGGTTTTTTTTGGTCTGGTCGTCTTCCATGCGTGTCCCTTGTCTTCTCCTGCCGTGAGCCGCCCCGAAGTCGACGATCTTCTGGAGCCCGGCAGCGTTCACACCAGCCCCGGCGGTCAGTACAGCTTCCGCGTCATCGGTCCCTGTTGCCGGTTGTTTGATCGCGAAGAACTGCCTTGGCCCTGCTGTCGTCTGGCCTGGCGCAGCAAGGAGCCGAGCTGGCGACGGATCGGACGGCGGTTTGTGCCCGACCTGGCGGCCCGGCGTTGCCCCTCCTACGCCGTGGAACTGCTGCAGCCGGGAGGACGACCCACACCCACCGTGCTGACCCTGTTCTCCGTTCGTTTCAGCCGGGATCTGCAGGAGTGGTGGTACAGCCGCCATCCCATCTCCATGGCCCCTGAGCAGGTGAGTCCCCAACAAAAAGCCCCGACGACCTGAGGCCGCCGGGGACAAACGATTTTGATTGGAGTTGATCGGCAGAAGCTGATCAGAAGTAGATCTTGCCGCCACCCCAGGCACTGCCCTGGACTTTGGGCGACACCAGGATGTAGCCAGCCATCAGGCGCAGATCCTCATCATCGAGATCGCGCATGGCGGGGTAGAGCTCAGCGTCGCGCATGCTCGGGTGCAGGTCAGCAATGCTGTACTCACCGTCGTAGGAGGTGGGGTCCTTCATGTAGTCGACCAGGGCCTCAACGTTGTCGCGGGCCGGGGTGGCCAGGGCCAGGGTCTCAGGATCCAAGCCCACGTTGTGGTTGGTCTTGGTGATGCCGCCGGCGTGGCAGGTGCCGCAGCTGGTGTTGAACACCTTGCGGCCAGCATCGATTTCACGATCGCTGAAGGTCACCTCTGTGCCGGAGGGATCTGCCGGAACCGTTAGGGTCTCAGCGTCCCACTGGGCCGCCTGAGCCGGAGAGATAACGGCCAAACCGATCAGCACCGGGATGAGGACCAGAAGGCCCTTCAGGGACCGTCGCAAGGAAGAGAACACAGAGGCCATGAAGGTAAGGGGGTGTGACGCATTCACCGCACCAAGCTCTTGTATCACGGGGAAGTGACCCTCTGTGGCCGGATCACGAACTGTTGCAGCGTGGTTTGACGTCAATGCTGAGGAAGTCCTTGGCCAGCAGCGTGTTGGGGAAGATTGCCTTGGCCTCGTTCAACAGGTCTTGAGGCGTGACCGGGTTGCCCGGCACGTAGCGGGGGCTGAGGTGGGTGAGCACCAGCTGCCCCACACCCGCTTCGGCGGCCGTCTGGGCAGCCATGGTGCTGGTGGAGTGCTGTTTCTGGAACGCCATCTCCGCATCGCCATGGGCAAAGGTGGATTCATGGATCAGCAGATCCGCGCCGCGCGCAAGCTCGACGGCCGCTTCGCAGAACACGGTGTCGGTGCAATAGACGACGCTCACACCGGGCCGCTCCTCACCGCAGAGGCTGGTGCCGTCGATGCTGCGACCGTCCTCCAGGGTCGCCGTTTCACCCCGCTTCAACTTGGCGTACACGGGGCCAGGTGGGATGTTCAGTTCCCGTGCTTTCTTAATGTCGAAGCGACCTGCCAGGGGCTTCTGTTCGATCCGGTAGGCGTAGGCCGGCACTCGGTGGGTGAGCGGGGTGCAGCGCACCGTGAAGTCGTCGTCCTCGAACAGCAGCGTGCCCTGCTCGGCTGCATTCCGGACCCTGTGGACAGCGAGGGGATAGCCGATCCGGGTGGAGCTGGTGCGCAACACACCATTGAGATAATTCTCCAGCGGGTCCGGCCCGTAGAGATCCACCCCTGCGGCGCTGCTGCCGGCGAGCCCGATGCTAGCGAGCAGACCAGGCAGGCCGAACACGTGGTCGCCATGCATGTGGGTGATGAACACCCGGCGCAGCTGCGAGAGCCGCAGATCACTGCGTAAAAACTGATGTTGGGTTCCCTCGCCGCAGTCGAACAGCCACATCTCCGAGCGCTGCGGCAAGCGCAGAGCCACGGCTGAAACGTTGCGGGCCCGGGTGGGTACCCCAGAACTTGTACCGAGAAATGTGACCTGCAAGGCCGGTGCTCCTCAGGACTCATGCTGCCATCTGGCTGAACCCAGGAACAGGCGGCACACTGGGGCGCCTGTTGATCTCCAGCGTGCGCCGCGCCTTCGTTGCCGTCGGTCTGGTGCTCGTCGCTGTGATCGCTCCATCACCGGTGGCGCTGGCCCGCGGCCGCGAGCCGCAGATGCGCGTGCTGCTGCAGGAGAGCAACCGGGTCAGCCTGCGCTCCGATGGCGCACTGCCGCTGCGGGTGCAGGGACTCCCCGGCGGCGAGCGACGGCCACAGCGGCTGCAGCTCAGCCTTCAAGGGGCCCGCCTGAGCGCCACTGTGGATGGCCGATCGATGCGGCTGGCCCCCAGCACCCTGGTGACGGTGCAGAACGACGATCCACGGGGCATCTGGTTTGGAGGGCGTCGCTACCGGGGTGTGCTGCGCGTCAGCGGCCGCGGCGGCACCTTGCGGGTGGTCAACAGCCTGGGCGTTGAGACCTATCTCGCCAGTGTTGTCGGCAGCGAAATGCCCCACCGCTGGCCCCTGGCTGCCCTGCAGGCCCAGGCCGTGGCCGCGCGCACCTATGCGTTGAAACAGCGCAGTCGCGGTGGTGCCTGGGATGTGAAGGCCACGGTGACGAGTCAGGTGTACCGCGGCGTGGAGTCGGAAACGCCGAGCACACGCAAGGCGGTGGCGAGCACCCGTTCGCTGGTGCTCGTGCACGGCGGTCGCCTGATCGATGCCGTCTTCCACAGCAGTTCTGGCGGGGTGACCGAGGCGAGTGGGATGGTCTGGCGCCGCCAGCATCCCTATCTGGTCAGCGTCCCCGATCAAGATCAGCACAGCCCGGTGCACCGCTGGGAACAATGGTTTGATTCGGCTGGGCTGCGTCAGCGGCTGCCCGAAACCGGTGGGCTCCAGGACGTTGAGGTGCTGAGTCGTTCCGCCAGCGGACGGGTGCGTGAGGCCCGCTTGCGCGGGCCCCGCGGATCGCTGGTGCTCAGCGGCGGCGAGCTGCGCAAGCGGTTGGGACTCAAAAGCACCCTGGTGAACTTTGAGATGGTGGCGGGGGGGCAGCGTTCACCCGTGGAGCTTCCGGTGCGGCGGGTGACTGCAACCGCTCGCCCGGGCTCCCGCATTGATCGGATCACCGCATCGGCGGCTCGCCAGCGGGGAGCAAGGCTGCCCCTATTGGTGGCCCCTCCTCCGGTGCTGGTCAGCAAGACGTCGGTGCGTCGTTGGTCCGCTGGCGGACTCCAGCTGCTGGTGAAGGGCCAGGGCTATGGCCATGGCGTTGGCATGAGTCAGTGGGGAGCCCATGGTCTGGCGGAGCAGGGGGCTCACTTCCGCTCGATTCTTCGGCACTACTACCGCGGGGCTGAGGTTGTTCCCTACCAGCCGCACCACGACCCATCGCTGGCGCTGAAGCCCCCAACGAAGCCACTCTGGAGAGACATGCCGGTTTCGCCCTTTGGCACGGTTTCCCTGTCGTCTGCAACGCCATTCCAGTGACACGGATCTCTGCGCTGTGCTGGCGGCCCATCTGGAGCGTCATCTGCGCAGTTGGCAGGGGCCTGATCCCCTGAAGCCCTTGGGCCTCGCCACGGGACGCACGATGGAGCCGCTCTATCGAACCCTGGTGGAACGGCTGCTGTCGTGGTCTGCCGATGAGCTGGAGGCCCTGCGGGCCCGATGGTGCAGCTTCAATCTGGACGAATACCTCGGACTTTCGGCGGACGATCCCCGTGGCTACAGGGCCTACATGACCCACCACCTCGCTGCACCCCTGGGTTTGCCCGCTTCAGCGGTGCACCTGCCCAACAGCACTGCCGCTGACGGAGCGGTTGCCGCGCGGCGCTACGGCGAGCAGCTCAGCGGCTGCGGGGGCATCGGCCTGCAGCTTCTGGGGCTCGGCAGCAATGGTCATGTGGGTTTCAACGAGCCGCCTTGTCCCCCTGATCAGCACTGCCATGAGGTCGAGCTGACCCCTGCAACCCGGCAGCAGAACGCGGTGCTCTTCGATGGTTGCGTTGAGGCTGTGCCGCAGCGGGCCATCACCCTGGGCCTGTGGGAGATCCTCGAGGCTGCTGAGATTCATCTGGTGGTGACCGGCGCCGCCAAGGCCGGCATCCTCAAGCGGTTGTTGGACTTAAGGGAGCCGGATCCTGCGCTGCCCGCCAGCTGGCTGCTGACCCATCCCAATGTCTGGCTCTGGTGCGATGCAGCGGCTTTAGCTTGAACAGCCGAGAGCAGCTGCGATGAGCATCGACCCCGTGGAACGGCGCCTTCAGCAGAGCTTTGAGGCAGAACGCTGGACGCGCTTCATTCAGGACTGTCAGGACCTTGAGCAGTTGCGCGAGACGGCCCTGGCGTTGGTGCAGCAGCTGGCCCAGCAGAAGGCGGCCAGTGCCTGGATGGCCACCCGGGCCTCGGAATCGGAAAACGCCAAGTTGGAGATGCTGGCGCGGATGATCCGTCAGCCACCCGATGGCGAGGAGGAGAAGGCGACTTAGTCCCCCTGAGGGCGCCCAGCCGCCGGCCTGGTCGGGTGTCAGTGTTCCTTTTGCCAGCGGCTCAGGTGTGCGGGCGAGAACTTGTGGCCGTGTTTGGCCCCGACCTTGACCACGCAGGAGTTGTCCTTGCCGCAGCGCTGCACCTCATCGCGGATCGAGTCGTTGCTCTGCACCCGCGACATGAACGTCTCCAGCTGTTTCATGGACATGGCGATCCTCCAGAAGGGATGTCTTCGGCCTAGCGCTGGGGTCGATCGGGGCTCAGGGTCTCAAGCTTTGGTGCGGATTTGCTGACGACAAACTTCAAGGAGGCGTCAGTCGAGCTCCAGTCCGTCGGCGAGATCGAGGTTGGCGCTGACGCTGCGCACATCGTCGAGCCCGTCGAGGGCATCCAGCAGCTTGAGGCAGCTGCGGGCGGTGTCGGGATCGTTCACAGAGACGCTGGTCTGGGCTGACCAGTGATGGCCCCATTCCCGCACATTCCAGTCGGCCCGTCGCAAGCCGTCCTGAAGGCTCTCCAAGGCCTCAAAGGGGCCGTGCACCATCACTGATTCGTCCAACAGCTCATAGCCATCGGCCTCCAGCTCCAGGAGGCTTTCCAATAACCGTTCCTCGTCGTTTGGGCCGGCGTTGAGGATCACTTCGCTGCGGTGTTCAAACAGGTAGGCCACGCAGCCGTTTTCCCCCAGATTTCCGCCGTTCTTGCTGAAGGCCAGCCGCAGATCCGCCGCGGTGCGGTTGCGGTTGTCCGTGAGCGCTTCCACCAGCACCGCCATGCCGCCGGGGCCGTAGCCCTCGTAGCGCACCTCCTCGAGTTGGGCTCCATCACCGGCCTGACCTGACCCCTTGGCGATGGCCCGCTCGATGTTGGAGGCGGGCACCCCAGCGGCCCGGGCTTTGCTGATGGCCGTCCGCAACTGAAAATTCCCGGCGGGATCGGCTCCGGCACGGGCTGCCACCATGATTTCCCGCCCCAGCCGGGTGAACACCGCACCACGCTTGGCGTCGACGACGGCCTTGGTGCGTTTGATCTGGGACCATTTGCTGTGGCCAGCCATCGCGTCAGGGCAGGGCGGGATGCGCTCGGAGAGTACTGAGCGACCGGTTGGTTTCAGCCTGCTGCATCGAAGACCACCTTGGGTCGCAGCAGACTTTCGCTCTCGCGGTGGCCGATGCCGGCCATGCTTCCATCCGCATTGCACACCACCACCGCCTCTCCAGGCCCTGGATCCATCGCGATGCGTCGGCCGCAGCGCCAGTCGATCTGCTCGGCTTCGCTGAGATCACGCCGGGGCAGGGCCCCCAGGGCCAGCAGCGGCGAGAGGGGATCGGGCGGCACAGCGTCTCGCTCCGGCAGGGGATGGGCCTGATGCGCATGGAACCCCAGGGCTTGGGTGCGACGCAGGGAGGCCAGACAACCTCCGCAGCCGATGCGGTCCCCCAGATCCCTGGCGATCGAGCGGATGTAGGTGCCGGCGGAACAGTTCACCTCGATGCTGAGCTCCCCCAGGGCCGCATTCCAATCCAACAGCTCCAGCCGGTGCACGGTGACGGCCCGTGGCGGCAGATCCATGGCTTCACCGCGCCGTGCCCTGGCGTGGGCCCGTTCGCCATCCACATGGACGGCGGAGACTTGCGGAGGACGCTGTTCAATCGCGCCCCGGAACGCCTCCAGGCTGCTGTTGAGCTCGGCTTCGCTAAGGGATGGCCAGGCCTGCTGCTCTAGCAGCTCTCCGTCCAGATCGTCGCTGCTGGTGCGCCGGCCCAGCTGAATCACCCCGGTGTAGGTCTTCTCTCCGGGGAGGTACGGCAGCAATCGGGTCGCCGGCCCTAGGGCAATGGGGAGAACCCCGGTGACGGCAGGATCAAGGGTGCCCCCATGGCCCACGCGCTTGAGGCCGTAGCTGCGGCGCAGGCGGCTGACGCAGGCATGGGAGGTGAGGCCTGCGGGCTTGTCGATCACCACGAAGCCGAAGGGGCCGTTCACCGGGGCTGGAGCGGGGTGCCCTGACTGTTGCATTCCGCCGGCTGCGTAGGTTGGCCGCTCCCTGATGCCCATCCATGCCCCAGCTCCGCAGCAGCACGGACGTGGACGTCTCCGCTTTCCTGGCGGACGGTTTGGGCATCAAGCAACACCTCAGTCGCTACCTCGACTTGACGCTGGATCAGCTTGAGCAGCGTCTGCCCAGCAGCACCGACGACCTGGCGGATCTCCATCCCGGTGCGTTCCGGCCGGAGGACGCCACCGCCTTCTATGAGGACACGGTGGGCACGGGACACCTGCTGGAGCTGGCGGCCTGGCACCTCTCCAGTGCGGACTACATCGCCGACACGCTGCGGCTGCAGGGCATGGCGGTGCAGGGCCAGGTGCTGGATTTCGGCGGTGGCATCGGCACCCACGCCCTATCAGCGGCGGCGCTGCCGGAGGTCGATCACGTCTGTTTTGTCGACCTCAATCCCCACAACCAGGCTTTTGTTCAGCAACGGGCGCAAAGCCTGGGGCTGGCGGACAAGCTCTCGGTGCATCGCGACCTCAGCAGCACAGGCGATGTTCGTTTCGATGCGGTGGTCTGCCTCGATGTGCTGGAACACCTGCCGGATCCCTCGGCGCAGTTGCTGGAGTTTCACCAGCGCATGTCCCCCGGGGCCATCGCGCTTCTGAACTGGTACTTCTTCAAAGGGCATCAGGGCGAGTACCCCTTCCATTTCGATGATCCGGCCCTGGTGGATGGGTTCTTCCGCACCCTGCATGCTCAGTTCCTGGAGGTGTTTCACCCCCTGTTGATCACGGCTCGGCTCTACCGGCGTTCCTGAGGCTGCGGCAACACAAGCTGCCAACAAAAAAGCCCCGGTGCCAGCTGGCATCGGGGCTTTGGATTGACGTTGGCCTTGAAACTCAGACCGCTGCAGTGATGTTGACGCGCTTGCGGTTACGCAGGCCGCGGCGGATCGATTCGAACTTCACGATGCCGTCGGTGAGGGCAAACAGGGTGTCGTCCTTGCCTTTGCCGACATTGACGCCGGGCAGAACGGAGGTGCCGCGCTGGCGGATCAGGATGGAACCGGCGGTGACGGTTTCGCCGCCGTAGGCCTTCACACCAAGGCGTTTGGCGTTCGAGTCGCGGCCGTTACGGGTTGAGCCTGTGCCTTTTTTATGTGCCATGAGAAGAGATGCTGGTGGGGCGGTTGATGGAGCGAGGGGGAGAGGTCAGCTGATGGCCTTGCCGCCCACGGAGATGGACTCAACCATCACCCGGGTGAGTTCCTGCCGGTGACCATTCTTGCGGCGGGTTTTCTTTTTGGGGCGCATCTTGTAAACGATCACCTTGGGACCGCGGCGGTGGGCCATCACCTTCAGGGACACGGTCGCGTCCTTTACGTAGGGCTGGCCGAGGGTGGTGCCCTTGCCGTCCTTCACCAGGAGAACGTTCTCAAGCTTGATGGTGTCATCCACCTCAGCTTGAAGCCGATCGATGTCGTAGTAGCGGTTGGGCTGCAGCCAGATCTGGGTGCCCGACGCCTCAACGATGGCGTAGGTCCCGCTCTGTTCCGCGGCTGGTTTGGTGTCGGCCATAAGGTGAAAAGACGCGTTCAGGCTCGGCGAACCGATTCAGGCCTGAGCCGCAATCGAAAGACAAACAAAGATCTTCGTCTCTGACGCGCCCCATCGTCAAGATTCAGATACCTCGACGCTGCGGATGCCCGGATGGCCAGGCCGGCCCTCACTGTTGCTCTCGTGCTGGCCAGCCCAGCCCTGGTGGAAGCCTGCCGCCCCTGGCTGCCGGCCAACCGTTACGAGTCTGTTGTTCTGACGATTGATTCTGGGGAGACCCTGGCGGCTGTTCTCGGACCCCGGCAGGACGACTTCGACGCTGTTGTGCTCGAGCAGAGCCTGCTCGATGCTTCAGCCAAGGAGCAACTGCTGGCGGCGGGTCTGCTTTTTCCCGCCGTGATCGTTGGGGAGGTGAAGGGGCAGGTGGATTACCACCCCGAGGAGCTGCATCTGCCCGACGACCAGCTGGCCCAGCTGGGATACAACGTGGATGCGGCCATTTCGCGTTTTCTGCGCCAGGGTCGTGCCGACGGACGCACGGACGACAGCAGCTCCTCCTCCCGCGCCGTCAGCAACCTTTCCGATCGCCTGCAGGAGCGACTCGGCTACCTAGGGGTCTTCTACAAGCGAGATCCATCGCGCTTCCTGGGCAGCCTGCCCCCCGAGGAGCGCAGGGATCTGCTGCTGTCGCTTCAACGCACCTATCGGGACCTGCTGGCGAGTTATTTCAGCGATCCGGCCGCGGCCAATCAGGCCCTGGAAAGCTTCGTCAACACCGCTTTCTTCAGTGATCTGCCGATCACCCGCACCGTTGAGATCCACGTGGATCTCATCGATGAATTCTGGAAACAACTGAGTCTGGAGGGCCACAAACATGACTTTCTTCAGGATTACCGCCTTGCGCTTCTTGATGTGATGGCGCATCTGTGTGAGATGTACCGGCGCTCCATTCCGCCGGACCTTCCTCTGTCGGGCACGGCTTCCAGCCGTGTACGTCGCCCGACGGATCAGCTCGATGCCTCGGAGGAGTCGTCATGAGTCCCCGCAAGACCTACATCCTCAAGCTCTACGTGGCGGGCAATACGCCCAATTCGATGCGGGCGTTGAAAACGCTGCGCAACATCCTCGAGACCGAATTCCGGGGGGTGTATGCCCTCAAGGTGATTGATGTGCTCAAAAATCCCCAACTGGCTGAGGAAGACAAGATCCTGGCAACGCCGACGTTGTCCAAGATTCTTCCTCCGCCGGTGCGCCGCATCATCGGTGACCTCTCCGATCGCGAGCGGGTGCTGATCGGTCTGGATCTGCTTTACGACGAGCTGTCAGATACGTCGCTCAGTTCGAGCTTGATCGATGCGGTCGATGAGGAGACCGACACGACGATTTCTTCAGATCCTTAAGCGACATGGTGCGCTCCAGCACGGTTCATCTCCTGCTCACTACGGTCAAGTCATAGGTGGTTGCCATGCAGTTCCCTCCGACCAGCGGTCAGCCTCAGATGCAGGTTCAAAAGCTCCCGACAGGGATCGAGGGCTTTGATGATGTGTGCCAGGGCGGTCTGCCGATCGGCCGCAGCACGCTGATCAGCGGCACGTCCGGCACCGGCAAGACGGTGTTTTCGCTGCACTTCCTCCACAACGGCATCAAGCAGTTCGACGAACCCGGCATCTTCGTCACCTTCGAGGAATCACCCCTCGACATCCTGCGCAACGCCGCCAGTTTCGGCTGGAACCTGCAGGAGATGGTTGAGCAGGACAAGCTCTTCATCCTCGATGCCTCACCGGATCCGGACGGCCAGGACGTGGCCGGCAGTTTTGATCTCTCCGGTTTGATCGAGCGGATCAACTACGCCATCTGCAAATACAAGGCCAAGCGCGTCGCCATCGACTCGATCACGGCGGTGTTCCAGCAGTACGACGCTGTGTTCGTGGTGCGCCGTGAGATCTTTCGGCTGATTGCAAGGCTCAAGGAAATCGGCGTCACCACGGTGATGACCACCGAACGAATTGACGAGTACGGCCCGATTGCCCGCTATGGCGTTGAGGAATTCGTCTCCGACAACGTGGTGATTCTGCGCAACGTGCTCGAAGGGGAGCGGCGTCGGCGCACCCTGGAGATTCTCAAGCTGCGGGGCACCACCCACATGAAGGGCGAGTTCCCCTTCACCATGGGAACCCACGGCATCAGCATCTTCCCGCTCGGGGCCATGCGCCTCACCCAGCGCTCATCCAACGTTCGGGTCAGTTCCGGCGTGCCGCGCCTGGACGACATGTGCGGCGGAGGTTTCTTCAAGGACTCGATCATCCTCGCCACCGGCGCCACCGGAACGGGCAAGACGATGCTCGTCTCCAAATTCATCGAAGACGCCTGCCGCAACAAGGAACGCGCGATCCTGTTTGCCTATGAGGAATCGCGGGCTCAGCTGCTGCGCAACGGCACCAGCTGGGGCATCGACTTCGAGCAGATGGAGCAAGACGGGCTGCTCAAGATCATTTGCGCCTACCCCGAATCCACGGGCCTTGAGGATCACCTGCAGATCATCAAGACGGAGATCAGCCAGTTCAAACCGTCGCGGATGGCGATCGATTCCCTCTCGGCCTTGGCGCGCGGTGTGAGCCACAACGCCTTCCGTCAGTTCGTGATCGGGGTGACCGGCTACGCCAAGCAGGAGGAGATCGCCGGCTTCTTCACGAACACCTCCGAGGAGTTCATGGGCAGCCATTCGATCACCGACTCCCACATCTCCACGATCACCGACACGATCCTGTTGCTGCAGTACGTGGAGATCCGCGGGGAGATGGCCCGCGCCCTGAACGTGTTCAAGATGCGCGGTTCATGGCACGACAAGGGCATCCGCGAATTTGTGATCACGGGCAATGGCCCTCAGATCAAGGATTCCTTCTCCAACTTTGAGCGGATCATTTCCGGTGTGCCCCATCGGGTCACCACCGATGAGCGCAGCGAGTTGTCGCGCATCGCCCGCGGCGTTTCCACCGAGGACTGATCTAAAGCTCCACGGCCTCGGCGATGGCGTTGCGGCTGCGCCGTTCCGCCTGCAGTTGCAGCTCATCCTTGTCGGCTTCCGCCAGGGGCAGATCGAACCAGAAGGTGGTGCCCACCTCGGGCTCACTCGCCATCTGAACCTGGGCGCCGTGTTTCTCGAGAATCCCGCGCACGATCGAAAGACCCAGTCCGGTGCCCACTTCCGTGTGAACGGCGTTCTCGACCCGGAAGAAGCGATCGAAGATGCGTTCCTGATCAGCGCTGCTGATGCCGCAGCCCGTGTCGGCAATCTCCACCCTCAGCTTGGGCAGCGGTGAGGTGAGGGCGCAGGTGGGTCCATCACTGTTGGTGATCGCCGTTCCCTCCACCGAACAGGCGTCGGGCCAGGGATAGGCCCGCAGCGCCAGGGGGCCGCCGGGCCGGCTGAACTTCAGAGCATTGCCCACCAGGTTGTCGAGCACCTGGAGCAGCAGGTCCCAGTTGCCCAGCACCTCGGGCAGTTCTTCGGGAACATCCAGCACCAGTTCCACCTGGCGATCCTCGGCATTCAGCCGGTAGGTGCGCAGGGTCTGCTCCATGGCCGGGCGCATGCTGATCGGTTCGAACTGCAGCGTCCGGCCCGACTCCAGCCGGGAGAGGTCCAGCACATCGTTCACCAGCCGGGTGAGTCGATCGGTTTCGTCGTTGGCGACCCCGAGAAACTCCTTCTGTTCATCGGGGCTGAGCTGATCGCCGAGGTCGTGCAGGGTTTCGACGTAGCTCTTGATGTTGAACAGCGGCGTCCGCAGTTCATGGGAGACATTGCTGATGAAGCGGCTCTGGGCCGCATTCAGTTCCACCTCGCGGGTTAGGTCTTGGATGGTGACGGCGATGCCCTTGAGGGTTTCACCGCTGGCATCACGCACCGCTTGCAAAACGATGCGCAGGGTGCGGGCCGGTTCCCCCACGCTGCAGCGCAGGTCTTCACTGTCGGCCGCGCCACCGAGCAGGGAATCGAGGGGACTGTGCAGTTCGATGGCCAGCAGTTCCGGCAGTTCTCCCACCAGCTCCTGGCCTTCCAGGCTGCGCCCTTCCCAGCGGAACAGACGCCGTGCCGTGGGATTGGCCAGCACGATGCGGCCGTCGGCATCCAGCAGCATGGCGCCGTCGGCCATGGTGGCGATCAACGACTGCTGCTTCACCTGGGCGGCGGTGAGCTCCTCGATGTTGGCCTCGTCATAGGCCTCGAGCTGGGAGGCCATGGCGTTGAAGCCGGTGAGCAGTTCCCCCAGTTCCCCACCAACTGGCAGGTCAACCCGGGCACCGAAGTTGCCGGAGGCGACGGAGCGCACCCCGCGTAGCAGCTCCTTCACCGGGCGGGTGATGGTGAGGGCGTTGAACACCGCGCCCAGGATCACCAGCACCCAGATCGAGATGAACACGGCCACGGTCACCTCCCGGGTGAGGGCTGCGCTGGCCAGGGCCGTCTCATTCGGGTTCACCCCAAGGCCGAGAACGCCGTAGTACTGACCCCCGCGGATCAGGGGGACGAACACATCGGTGACGGCACCCTGGGGCGTGAGGTGTTGTCGTACCAGGGGGTTCTGGGGGCGTCGACGCAGCTCCTCGGGTAGCTCCAGTCGTCGGTTGAGACGAAGCTCTCCATCGCCACTGCTGGGGGTTCCGCTGATCGGGATTCCCAGGTAGACGACGCCTTCGGGGTCGGCGAAGAAGATGTAGCGGACGCTGCGGCTGGAACGCCAGAACTTTTCGGCCACGTTGGCCAGCTCACGGTCCTGGCCCTGCGCCACCAGCTCAGTGACATTGCCGGCCAGCAGCAGGCCCAGATCCCGGGCGTAGCGGGTGTCGTTCATCACGGCATCGCGCTGAATTCCGTTCAGCGCGAAGAAGGTGATGCCCGTCATCATCAGGCTCACCACCAGGGTGGCAATCGCCAGCAGCTTGGTCTGGAGGGTGAATTCCGCCCACCAGGCGGTGATGCGGTCCCAGAGGTTCTGGTCGTCCCCCGGCGGCTTGCCATTGGGGGGAAGCGCCCAATCAGCGATTGCTGCTCCGCTGCCGCTGCTCATCCGCCCGAGCGCACCTGATGGCCGATGTCTCGACGGTAGGTGATTCCGGCGTAATCCAGCTGATTGAGGCCGTTGTAGGCCCCGGCAAAGGCGGCATCGAAGTCATCGCCCTGGGCGACGACGGCCAGCACCCGGCCCCCTGCGGTGAGCAGTTCGCCGGAGCTGTCGCGGCGGGTGCCGGCATGGAACAGCTGATGGTTGGGGCTGGGGGCGAGGTCGATGCGAATCGCATCGCCTTTGCGGGGGGCCTCCGGGTAGCCCTCGGCGGCCGCCACAACGCAGGCACTGCAGCGTTCGGCGATGCTCAGTTGCGGGGTCAGATCGAGGCGTCCCAGGGCACAGGCCTGCAGCACGGCGCCGAGCTCAGGGCCGAGCAGGGGCATCAAGGTCTGGCATTCGGGATCGCCGAAGCGACAGTTGAATTCGATCACCTGGGGCCCATCGGCCGTGATCATCAGACCGGCGTAGATCACACCGCGGTAATCGATGCCCCGTTGGCGCAGGGCCTTCAAGGTGGGCTCGAGCACGATGCGGCGCACTTCCTCGAGGCCCTCGGCATCCAGAAGCGGGGCGGGGGCATAGGCGCCCATGCCGCCGGTGTTGGGTCCGCGATCACCGTCCTTGAGCCGTTTGTGGTCCTGCGCTGGGGGTAACAGCACCATCCGCTCCCCATCGCAGAGGGCGAACACCGACACTTCAGGGCCCTCCATCCGCTCCTCCAGCACCAGCTGGGAGCCGGCGGCACCGAAACGCCCTTCAAAGGCTTCGCGGATGGCGGTTTCCGATTCCTCCACGCTGTCCGCCACCGTGACGCCCTTGCCGGCGGCCAAGCCATCGGCTTTGACCACCAGAGGCCGTCGCACCTCCTGCAACACCGCCAGGGCCTCGGCTTCACTGGTCACCGCCCAGTGGCCAGCGGTGGGGACCCCCGCCTCCTGCATCAGCTGCTTGGCCCAGGCTTTGCTTGCCTCCAGTTGGGCCCCCTCCGCTCCCGGGCCGAACACGGCAAAGCCCGCATCGCGCAGGGCATCGGCAACACCAGCGGCCAGCGGCGCTTCCGGACCCACCACCACCAGGTCGACGCTGTTCTGCTGGCACAGCGCGATCAACCCAGCGCTGTCGGTTTCGCCCACCGCCATGGCGCTGCCTTCCGTGCCGCCGTTGCCAGGGGTGATCCAGACCGTGTCCAGGCCCGGACAACGGCCCAGGGCCCAGGCCAGGGCCTGTTCCCTGCCGCCGCCACCGACGACGAGGGCACGTTGGAGGGCGGGCAGCGTGGTGGGACGGGTGGACGACATGGCCATGGTTGCAGGAGGAACGGTTTGGGCCTCGTAGGTTTTCCTTTGTAGACCGCAGCCCGCCATGGGGACTCCCCTTTTCCCCTTCGCCCTCACCCTTCTGGCTGCTGTCACGGCAGCCCCGGATCCGCAGGTGATGCGCGAGGAACGCTTTCAGAGCGTTCTCGCTGAGATGGATCTGGCCGCGGCGGAGCAGGCTTGTCTCAACCCCCGCATCGCCAACTCCGACGGCCGTCGCCAGGCCTTGCGCGATCGGTTGCTGGAGTTGCATCCGGTGATCGATTCCTTGGAGCTGGTGCTGGCGAACGCCGAAGCCCTGATGAGCTGCGGTGCCCCCGAAGCTGTGGCCGTGGTGCTCAACCGCTACACCCCCCGCGTTGGCGATGAACGGCGTCAGTGGTTGTTGTTGCGCTGGCGTGCTGCTGCAGCGGCCCTGGATCACCGCCAGGCGGCTTTGGCGCTGCGCCGTTTGGTGGATGGCAATCTGAAAGCCCTGGATGCGCCTCTGTTCCCTGGAAAGCCGTTGCCGGATCAGGGCAATGGGCTCGATCAGTTGGCTTTGCATGAAGCGGCTCTGGGCCACAACGCTGTGGCTGTGGAGCTGCAGCTGTTGTGCGATCTGACGGGCGTTCAGGGGGCGAAACGACTGGCGCAGGCGGCGCAATGGCTCGATGCCCATCAGTTCGAGCAGGCCGATCAGCTGCTGGAAACCGCCTTGGACCAAGCCGCGGCAGCGGAGGCCTGGGGACTGGCCATGGACCTGCTGCACCAACAGCTGCAACTGCAGTTGGCGGCTGGGGGCGATGGCGCGCGGCCGCGGCAGCGGATCCAACGGCTGGCCACTGTTCTCAATGACCGTTATGCGCTCCAGCAACTGCAGCCGGAGGCCGAACCCGATCCCCTGCTGCGTTCACCGCGGGATCCCGGAGGCCATGCTGATGTAAGACCATCAGCCGTTGCACCGTCGCCATGACGCCCGATCACGGAGAGCTGCTTTACGAAGGCAAGGCCAAGCGGGTGTTCGCCAGCACGGATCCCGACCGGGTGCTGGTGGAGTTCAAGAACGACGCCACCGCCTTCAATGCCCAGAAGAAAGCCCAGCTGGACGACAAAGGTCGGCTGAACTGCCAGATCTCAGCACGCCTGTTCGAGCTGCTGGAGCGTGAGGGGGTGCCGACCCATTACTGCGGTCTGGCCGGGGAGACCTGGATGCTGGTGCGTCGGGTGGAGATCATTCCCCTTGAGGTGGTGCTGCGCAACATCGCCACCGGATCGCTGTGCCGTCAGACGCCGATCGCGGAGGGCACAGCCATCGAACCTGCCCTGCTGGATCTCTATTACAAGGATGATTCCCTGGGCGATCCCTTGCTCACTGAGGCGCGCGTGCAGCTGCTCGGTGTGGCGGACCTAGCACGATTGTCAGCGATTGAACAACTGGCCCGCCGGGTGAATGCCGTGCTCCTGCCGTTCTTTGAAGGGCTCGATCTGCAACTGGTGGATTTCAAGCTGGAGTTGGGTCTGGCCTCGGATGGAACACTCCTGCTCGCCGACGAGATCAGCCCTGATACCTGCAGGCTCTGGGATCGCCGCAACAGCAATGCCGAAGAACGGATTTTGGACAAGGACCGCTTCCGCAAGGATCTCGGTGGGGTGATGGAGGCCTACGGGGAGGTCCTTAAACGGGTCCAAAGCAGCTGCCCCAACCCCCGCAACTGCCTGTAAGGTCAGCGCAACTTCGGCCCAGCCTGCGTCTTGATGATCCGCCGTTCGTCCCGCCGCTCCGCGGTTGCTGTTCGTGCCACGGTTTTGGGTCTGATGCTGGGGATCCCCTTGGTCGCTCCACCTGTGATGGCTCAGGTGGCCATACCTGGAAATCAAGCTGCTGAGGGTGAAGACACCCTGGTGGAAGAGCCCCGGGTGCTGATCTCCGAGGTGCTGATTGAGGGCATCGAGGGTCACCCGGAAGAGGAACGTCTTCAGATCTCCACCTACGACGCCATGCAGGTGCGTCCTGGGATGCGTGTGACCCGTAAGGAGCTGCAGAACGATCTGAATGGCATTCAAGCCACAGGTTGGTTCTCGGATGTGCGGATCGTTCCGCAGAACGGACCGCTCGGGGTTCAAGTGGTTGTTCAGGTGCAGCCCTTTCCTCCGCTGAGTGCTGTGGAGATCAACGGTGACGAGGAGAATCTCCTCTCGGATGAGCTGATTGAGCAGACGTTTGCCTCCGATTACGGCCGTACGCTCAATCTCAACGATCTGCAGCAGCGGATGAAGACCCTGCAGGCTTCAGTGGCCGGTCAGGGCTATTCCCTGGCGCGGGTGTCCGGTCCGCAACGGGTCAGCCCTGAAGGTGTGGTTACGTTGAGGCTGCTCCAGGGGAGTGTTGCTGGAGTCGATGTCAAATTCCTCACCCAAGATGGTGATGACACCGATGAGAACGGCAATCCCATCCGCGGCAAAACCAGGGAGTGGGTGATCAACCGAGAGGTTTCTATTCAGCCTGGTGATCCCTTCAATCGCAACCAGCTGGAGCGAGACATCAAACGGTTGTACGGAACCCAGCTTTTCAGTGATGTCAAGGTGACGTTGCGGCCAGTGCCCGCGCAGCCTGGAGATGTTGTGATTGTTCTTGGCATCGTTGAGCAGTCCACCGGACAGCTCTCCGGTGGTCTTGGCTACAGCCAAGGCCAGGGTGTGTTTGGGCAGGTGCAGTTGCAGGAAACCAATTTCCTTGGCAGAGCTTGGAATTTGGGCACCAACATCACCTACGGGCAATACGGCGGACTCGCCAACCTCAACTTCTCGGACCCCTGGATCTACGGCGATAAGCACCGCACGAGCTTCCGCACGTCTGTCTTCTTGAGTCAGCAGGTGCCTCAGGTCTTCCAGAGCGAAGATAATGGCAACATCCGTGCGGCAAAGGAATATGCCAATAACGGCTCTAATTCAGCTTATGAAATAGGCAATATTTATAATTTTACGGGAGGTGTTGCAGCTCCTGATGATGTGAATTTGGCGCAAGCCGCTTATCCGAATCGCAGTTGGTTCGACTACGAGGGCGACACAGTGGTCCTGCGCAAGACTGGCGGCAGCTTCTCCTTCGCCCGGCCTTTGAACGGTGGTGATCCGTACAAAGATGCCAAATGGAATGTTGTGGCCGGCATGTCTTTTGCTGAAGTGCGGCCAATTAATTTTGCAGGTGATTCAAGGCCTTACGCCGTCTCCTCCAAAAAGCGGAGTGAAGGGAATGGTGAGGTCGGCAAAGATGAAATTATTTGCGTTTCGTATAACTGCGCAGATAGCAACACCCTCATTGGGGCTCGTTTTGCTACTACCTACAACACGCTCAACAATCCTCGCAATCCCACCGTCGGGCGGTTTTTCTCAGCCGGAACTGAGCAATTCGTGGGAATCAATAACGACTCTCCCACCTTCAACCGGTTGCGGGCCAGCTACACGCAGTTCTTCCCAGTGGACTGGCTCAAGCTCCATAAGAGCTGTCGACCCAAGCCCGGTGAGCAGGCGGATTGCCCGCAGGCCATTGGTTTTCAGGTTAAGGGTGGCCTCCTCATGGGTGAAGCACCCCCTTACGAGGCGTTCTGCATGGGTGGCTCCAACTCGATTCGTGGTTGGTACGACTGCGATCTAGCTGTTTCCAAGGCCTTCAGTGAATTGACGATCGAGTACCGCTTCCCCTTGATCAGTATTTTCTCTGGTGAATTGTTCATGGATGCTGGTACTGATTTCGGCACTCAGGAGGATGTGCCTGGCAAACCCGGTCTGCTTCTAGATAAGGACGGTTCTGGTGTCTCTGTTGGTACTGGAGTGATCGTGACCACCCCAGTCGGCCCAATCCGCTTGGAGGTGGCCACCAAAGACTTTTTATCCGACTATCGCTTCAATCTGGGCGTGGGCTGGAAGTTCTAGTGACCAGCTGGCCCAAGGACTACTCCGCTGGTTGGACACTGGCGGAGCAAACATCACGCTCTGGTATTGGCCTCCACAGTGGAGCTGAGGCCACGGTGGAGCTTCGGCCGACGGATCAGCCGGGCTTCCACATGCGTTTGCCGGGGATGGAGCAGCCGATCCTGCTGCGGCCGGATCAGGTGCGCGACAGCCAGTTGTGCACAACCTTGGATTTGGGATCCAGCAAGGTGGCCACCGTCGAACATCTGCTGGCCGCTTTGGCCGGTTGTGGGCTCAGCCATGTGGAGATTGGCCTCAACGGCCATGAAGTACCCCTTCTGGATGGCTCAGCGCTTGGTTGGGTGGAGGCCATTGCCACCGCTGGGTTGGTGCCGGCGGCCACCCCGCGGCCGGCTGCACCGCGTCTGAAGCAACCACTGCTGCGCACCCGCGGCAACAGTGTGATCACCGCCACTCCGTCCGATTGCTTTGGTGTTGTTGGCATCATCGATTTCCCGCAGGCGGCCATCGGGCGACAGCAATTCGCCTTGGAGCTCACGCCCCAACGCTTCGTCGATGAGATCGCTCCTGCACGCACCTTTGGGTTTAGGGAGCAGGTGGAGCAGCTGCGCGCTGCGGGATTGATCCAGGGTGGAGCTCTGGACAATGCCCTGGTCTGTGACGGTGATCAGTGGATGAATCCACCGCTGCGGTTCGAGGATGAACCAGTGCGCCATAAGCTCTTGGACCTAATCGGCGACTTGGCCCTCGTCGGTTTTCCCCAGGCACAGGTTCTTGTGTACAAGGGATCCCATGGTCTTCACACCGATCTCGCAGCCGCTTTGTGACTGAATCCACCACCCCAAAAGTCGTGCTCACCAGCGAGCAGATCGCCGGTTTGCTCCCGCACCGTTATCCCTTCGCGCTGGTAGATCGGGTCATCGCCCATGAGCCCGGGGTTTCCGCCACGGCGATCAAGAACGTGACGATGAACGAGCCCCAGTTTCAGGGGCATTTCCCTGAGCGTCCCCTGATGCCAGGGGTGCTGATTGTCGAGGCGATGGCGCAGGTGGGTGGTCTGATCGTGACCCAGATGCCCGATCTGCCGAAGGGACTGTTCGTTTTTGCCGGTATTGACGGGGTACGCTTCCGGCGCCCCGTGGTTCCTGGAGATCAGCTGGTGATCCGCTGTGAACTGCTCAGCCTCAAGCGCAACCGTTTCGGCAAGGTGAAGGCGGAGGCCACGGTGGATGGCGATCTGGCCTGCTCTGGGGAATTGATGTTCTCCCTCGTGGACTGAGAGGGATGTTGCAGCACACGGCGTCACAGCAGATCCATCCCACGGCGGTGGTGGACCCGAAGTCTGAGCTGGCCTCCGGCGTGGTCATCGGCCCGGGTGCGGTGGTCGGCCCTGAGGTGGTGATCGGTGAGAACACCTGGATCGGTCCCCATGCCGTCTTGGATGGCCGGCTGACCCTGGGCCGTGACAACAAGGTCTACCCGGGTGCCTGCCTTGGGCTTCCGCCGCAGGATCTCAAGTACCGCGGAGCCAATACCGAAGTGTTGATCGGTGATGGAAACACCCTGCGGGAATGCGTGACGATCAACCGCGCTACCGAAGAGGGTGAGGTGACCCGCATCGGCAACGGCAACCTGCTGATGGCTTATTGCCATCTCGGCCACAACTGCGATCTTGGCAACAACATCGTGATGTCCAACGCCATTCAGGTGGCGGGCCACGTGGTGATCGAAGACCGTGCAGTAATCGGTGGCTGTCTGGGCATTCACCAGTTTGTTCACATCGGTGGGATGGCGATGGTGGGCGGGATGACCCGCGTCGACCGAGATGTTCCCCCCTATTGCCTGGTCGAAGGCCATCCGGGCCGCGTGCGGGGTTTAAACCGTGTGGGCCTTCGGCGCCGTGGCCTAGCTGCCAACCATGACGGCGCTGAACTCAAGCAGCTTCAGGAGATCTGGACCCTGATGTATCGCTCTGACCTTGTGATTGCCGATGCGCTTCAGCAGGCCAGAAGCCAGCCCTTGCTGCCGGCGGCTGAGCACTTCTGCCGGTTCCTGGAAGCCTCCACGGGTCAGGGTCGACGGGGGCCGATGCCGGTGCAGGGCCGCTGATGGTTCGGCTGCTGATCAGCACCGGGGAGGTCTCCGGTGATCTGCAGGGCAGCCTGTTGATTCGCGCCTTGTGGTTGGAGGCGGAACGACGGGGACTTGAGCTGGAGGTGCTGGCTCTGGGTGGTCCGCGCATGGAGGCAGCGGGTGCCATGTTGATCGCCGACACCGCGCCGATGGGGGCGATCGGCCTGTGGGAGGCCCTTCCCTTGATTCTTCCCACGCTGCGGCAACAGGCCCGGGTGGATGCGCTGTTGGAGGACCGGCCCCTTGATGGGGTGGTGCTGATCGACTATGTCGGAGCCAATGTGCGCTTGGGCACGCGGCTGCGGCGCCAGCAACCCGAGCTGCCGATCACCTATTACATCGCCCCCCAGGAATGGGCCTGGCGCTTTGGCGATGGCAGCAGCACTCGGTTGATTGAATTCACCGACAAGGTACTGGCGGTTTTCCCTGCTGAGGCCGAGTTCTACGGCGCCCGCGGTGCGGATGTGAGCTGGGTGGGCCATCCGTTGCTGGACAACTTTCAGAACCTGCCCGATCGCGCCAGCGCCCGCCGCCAAATGGGTCTGGACCCTGACTCCCCAGTGCTGTTGTTGCTACCGGCTTCGCGGACCCAAGAGTTGCGCTATTTGATGCCATCGTTGGCCCAGGCGGCGGCCCTGTTGCAGCAAAGCCATCCTGATCTTCAGGTGCTGCTGCCCGCTGGGCTTGCGCAGTTCGAAGCTCCCCTGGCGGCAGCGCTGCAGGATGCCGGTGTGCGCCACGCCCGGTTGATTCCCGCTGCTAAAGCGGATGAGTTGAAGACCACCTTCTGTGCGGCGGCGGATCTTGCCTTGGGCAAATCCGGCACGGTGAACCTGGAGCTGGCCCTGCAGGGGGTTCCCCAGGTGGTGGGGTACCGCGTGAGCCGACTGACGGCCTGGGTTGCCCGCCACGTTCTGCGCTTCCAGGTGGATCACATCTCACCGGTGAATCTGTTGCTCAAGCAGCGGTTGGTGCCGGAACTGCTGCAGGACGAACTTACGGCCGAAGCTTTGGTGGAGAGGGCGCTTCCTCTGCTGACTGACACCCCAGAGCGCCAGGCCATGCTGGAGGGGTACGCACGGCTTCGGACCACCCTGGGTGCTCCTGGGGTCACCGAGCGGGCGGCCAAGGCCATCTTTGATCAGGTGATCGGATGAAACGAACCCTGCTGTTGTTGTTCACCTGCCTGATGCTGCTCAGCTGGCCCCAGCGCGCCATGGCTGAGCTGCAGACGGCAGTCTTTGCCGGTGGCTGTTTCTGGTGCATGGAGCACGACCTGGAACATCTTCCCGGGGTGCGTGATGCCGTGAGCGGCTACAGCGGCGGGCAGCTGGAGCGCCCCACCTACCGGCAGGTGAGCAGTGAGACGACGGGGCATCAGGAAGCGGTGCAGGTGCGCTTTGATCCGGATCAGATCAGCTACGCGGAGCTGCTGCGCAGCTACTGGCGCAATGTGGATCCCCTCGATGGCGGCGGCCAGTTCTGCGACCGCGGCGATTCCTACCGGCCGGTGATCTTCACGGCTGATGAGGCCCAGGCTCAGGCGGCCGAAGCCAGTGCGGCGGCGGCGGCCCGTGAGCTCGGACAACCCCGGTCTGCTTTGAAGGTGGAGCTCCGGCAGGCGACTCGCTTCTGGCCCGCCGAGGGATACCACCAGAACTACGCGGAGAACAACTCCGTCAAATACAACTTCTACCGGTTCAGCTGCGGTCGTGACCGCAGACTCGACAGCGTCTGGGGCAACAACGCTCGCTCCGGTAACGCCTGGGGGAAGTAGGGCTGCTGCAGCCTCATTCCTCGGCAGAGCGCCCCCGGATGCGGGCACGGTCGCTCAGCCAGATGATCACCCGCGTGATCGCCCACGCGAGGGCGACGCCCAACAGGATCGAGAGCAGCGACTCCACAGCACAGCACTTGAGGACACCGGCAACTGCCGGATGCTCCTCAATATGCCGATCTGATCAAGGAATGCGTGGGGACTGTTGCGATCAGTCGTTTGCTTTGGCGTCCTTGTCTTTCTCTTTTGCTGGCTGTGTCGTGGCCTGAGGCTTGGATGCCGCCTTGCAGGCCAGGGAGGCTTCCAGGCGCTGCAGCTGCGCTTCGCGCAGGGCATCGGAAATGCTGAGAGTGCGGTCAGTCATCGATTGGCGTTCTCGACGGCGGCAGGCTCAGGGCCTTGTGCGATCGAAAGGGGGCCTACGGGTCTGAAGACTGTCGAAACCTAGACGCCCACGGGTCAACGTCCAGGGAGCAAAAGTGCTTACGTCAGTGTCTGGCAACACGTCTGCGCTTCAACGCCAGCGCGATTGACGGCTTGCCAAACATGTATCGCCATGGCTATTAGTACAGGTGTACTGATTTTTGGGTGGCTCATGTCGGTTGATCACGGTGATCTCGCGGTGAAGGCGGAGGCTCTCTTTCTCCACGTCCGCCCAGGGCACTTTGTGATCGTTGCTGGAGACCAGCTCGATCAAGGGGATTGGTGGATGGGACAGGTGCTCTTCTGCGAGGGAAGTGCGCGCCACCCCAGGCTTCCGTCGCTGTTTCAGGTGGCTGACGTGGATACGGGCGTCATCAAATGGATCAATGCCGACGCGGTCTCGGATGTGATCTGGTCGATGGATGGATGGCCCGCCAGTGCACCTGTCTCTTCGGGCTGTTGATCGAGTGGGGCCTTGGTCAAGGGGCGATATGTATTCGCGCGAACGGCACGGGCTCGGCGGCTGCCTTATAAATAGTTTGTAGCGGTTGCTACAAAACGTTCACCCCCTCTTGAGGGGGCGCAGATGCTCCAAGCCATGGAACGGGGACTTGGATTTCTTCGAGGAACATCCAATGACTGCACTTCTCTATCGAGGCCACACCTACGCAGCAGCTCCAGTCACGCCCAAAGCCTGCGTTGAATTGACCTACCGCCGCGAGCACTACAACACCTGCCGCCAGGAACTTATTGGCGAAAGCCGCCGCACCCTCACCTACCGGGGCGTCACCTACACCAAGTAGCCCGAAGCACCCGTTGGTTCCTGCCCCTGCCCCCTTTCAAGGGCAGGGGCTTTTGTTGGGCAGTCGGATGGAGGCAAGCCACGGTCCAAGGGAGATCCCGGCATCCTGTGGGCGAGCCAGTCAGCATTCGCCGATGGGATCGGATCTCACCGCCATCGTGATCTCCTCGGTGTTTCTTGGGGTGGGTTTTGTGATCGCCAAGTTCTTCCCTGAAGCCGCGTTGCTGGCGGCGGTGTTCCTGGTGGGGTTGGCGATTCTCAACGTCGCCCTTGTTCTTGTGGCCTGATGCCCAAAAGAAGAGGGGGTGTTCCCTAAGCACCCCCGCTCGACGCGTTGCCCCTTCACCGAGAGAGGCCCCGCAGGATGGCCTGGGCTCCCGTGGCTGTTCGTCGCCATTACGACAAAAAGGCCGGGCTCTCCGGGCGCCCTCGCTGCGTTGACAGGGGCCGCACTATGAACATGTTCACTATGAACTTTTTTCATGGCAAACGTCCGCGAGATGGTCAACACCCATCTGCCCGTCGCGCTCAAGCTGATCAACAGCGCCGCCCTGGTTGCGATCGCGCTTTCAACCCTCTGCGCTGCTGGCTCTCTGCGTGAGATGTCTGGCAGGTCTGCTGCTCCAGCGGCTGTCACTGAAGCCAACTGAGCCCGATGAAATGGAGCGATACCCCGTATCGCTCCAGGGGATTGCGCCGGCCGTTACTTGATCAAATTTGGTCGAATTCCTTAAGAAATCAACATCCAACCTGTTGAAAAGATTAAGCGCGGCAACCTGATTGATTCAGCAAGTTCTCAGTGAACAGACGGGTTTCCGGCCATCGACGATGCTTCAGCAAATGCTTACGATCAAGCGGTGAGAGGAGGGTTGTATGTATCTGCTGACCATTAAGGATGGTCTTGGCACCCGTCATATCGGTCCCTACGCGTCGCCGAAGCACGCATCGGATGATCTTGATCGGGTGTTGGAAACCTGCTCCGAGCGAGCACGGTGGCAGATTCATGCATTGGAAACCCCAGACCGCACACTCGAATTGCAGGCTGTTGCCTCCTGACGGGTTGTTTCGTCCTTATTGGCTGTTTTGATCTGACCCTGCGACCTGATCAGCTCTGACGTCGCCCTGGAAAGCCTCTGGTCAGCCCGCTATCGATCATCAGGCCGATGCCGGCGTTGATGCAGATCAGGCTGAGGGTTCCATACCAGAACCAGGGGCCTGCGTCCTTGCCCAGCATCTGAACCACCTTGCGGCTCACCGCCTCGCCGAACAGGCAGAGGCCCACCGGGAGCAGCAGCACCCCCAGCTGGGCCTTGATGTACCAGCGCACCGGGGAGCGGCTCATGACTGGGCCAGCACCCAGTTCACCAGGGTGCGCACGCCGTAGCCGGTGGCACCAGCGGGATTGACCCCTTTGCCCTTGTCACTCCACACCGGGCCGGCGATGTCGATGTGGGCCCAGGCGGTGTCTTTGGCCACGAACTCCTTGAGGAACAGGGCCGCTGTGATCGAACCACCGGGCCGCGGGCCGGTGTTCTTCATGTCGGCCAGCAATGACTTCAATCCATCCCTGTAGGACTGCCGCAGTGGCATGCGCCAGAGCCCTTCACCGCTCGTCTCAGCGGCGGCATCGAGGGCCTCCGCCAGATCGTCATTGTTGGACCAGAGCCCGGCCACCTCATCCCCCAGAGCAATCACGCAGGCTCCGGTGAGGGTGGCCAGATCCACCACGGCATCGGGCTTCTGCTCACAGGCGTAGAGCAGGGCATCGGCCAGGGTGAGGCGGCCTTCGGCGTCGGTGTTGTTGATCTCAATCGTCATGCCGTTGGCGGCCGTGACGATGTCGCCGGGGTGGACGGCGGAGCCGTTCACCATGTTTTCGCAGGAGGCCACCACCATGTGCACCTCAACGCCGGCCGGCTTGAGTTCGGCGATGCTGCGCATGGCACCGATCACAGCGGCACTGCCGCCCATGTCGAACTTCATCATGTCGATCTGGGCGGCCCCCACCTTGAGGTTGTAACCGCCGGAATCGAAGGTGAGGCCTTTGCCCACCAGGGCAACGCGGCGTTTTACCTCGCCCTCAGGGCGATAGATCAGGTGGATGAACTTGGGGGGCAGGTCGGAGCCCTGGCTCACCGCCAGGAAGGCCCCCATGCCCTTGGCTTCGCAGTCGCTGCGCTCGAGAACCTTGAGTTCAAGGCCGTGGTCCTTGGCGATGCCAGCGGCCGTGTCGGCGAGGGCTGCTGGGGTGACCACGTTCGGAGGGGCCGCCACCAGCTCCCGGGCCAGTTCCACACCGGCGCAGGTGGCATTGACGGCCGCAAAGCCGCTTTCGGCGGCGGGGTCGAGGTCGATCAGCTCCAGGGCCTCGGGGATCCGGCGTGGGTCCGGCTCCTTGCGGAAGCGCTGGTCTTTGTAGAGGCAGAGCCGCACCGCTTCAGCACAGATGCGGGCGGCTTCTGTGGCATCGGTTCCCGCCCAGGGCAGGTGCAGGCCGAGGCTGCCTTCACAACCGATGGCGGCCTTGGCGGCCCGGGCGGCGGCGCCGCGCAGGCGCTCGGCGTCGATCCCATCGCTCTCGCCCAGGCCCAGCACCACCAGGCGCTGCGGGCCCCCGCCCAGGGGCGTGATCACCAGTTGATCCCCGGGCTTGCCTTTGAACTCCTGCTGCTTGAGGGCCTCGGTAATGCCGGCAAAGCGTTGTTCAAGGGCCGTTGGCGTGGCATCGACATCGCCCTGGGGCAGCCCCACCGCCAGCACATCGCCGTTCCACTCCTGCAAACCGGCGGAGGACAGGGAGAAGCGCATGGGTGGACGCGTCAACAAAAGATGAGCGTAGCGATCCTGTGCGACGCCCTCGGCCCTCAGAGCTCTGCGGTGAAGGGGGTGGCCCAGCGCTGGCGGGTTTCCTTGTTGAACGGCGGCCACCAGCGTTGGATCAGCTGTTGTTCCAGGGCCCGCCGGGCGCGGGTGGCCCGGGGCACATCGCAGCTGAAGCGGATGCTCAGCTGGGCGCTCAGCTCACAGCGCTGTAGGGCTTCGCCGTAGGCGGCGAGGTAGGCCTTGCAGTCGTGATCACCTTTCCAGCGGCGCTCGGCCGCCAGGGTTTCGCCCACATAAAGCAGAATCGGCTGCTCCAGCTGGGCTGGCCTGTCCATCACCAGATAAATCGCTGCTCCGCGGTGGGACGGTTCCGGCCAGCGCCAGAAACTCATCGCCAGGGGGGTCAGGGCCAGTGGATCGATGGTTGCCGCAGCGTCATCGGGGCTGGCACCGAACAGATCCCCCTGGGCCGTGCTGGCGCTTTCGCCGCGGAACAGCGGCGCCTGATGGGCATGAAGCCGCGCTTGCCAGGCGAGCAGCTGTTCCAGTTGCAGGGGCAGGTCGGGCCTGTTGTTGAAGGCCAGCGCACCGGTGGAGAACAGATCTCCCTGCATCAGGGCAGCGGCAGGCTGGGCCCGGCGGGGCGGCTGCCGAAACTCACCCGGCCGATCAGGGCTTCCACGCTGCTGGCGGGCAGGGAGAGCCGCTCCTGCAGATCGGCCAGATCCTTGAAACCGGCGCGGCGGCGTTCGCGCATCAGGTTGGCCAGCCGTTGTTCGGACCAGCCCAGCAGCGCCAGCTGATCGACGCTGGCGTTGTTGAGGTCGAGGGGAGCGGCCTGGGGCTGCGGTGGGGCATCGCCGTGCCACTGGAAGAGCAGATGGGGGGTCCAGAGCCTGACCAGATCACTCGGCAGCTCCAGCAGCCGGAACAGATCATCGGCACTGGCGAATTGCACCCCACCCCGCTGCAGCCGCACCAGCAGATCGGCTGTGTCCTGGCTGCAGCCGGGCAGTTGCAGCCACTGATCGCGGCTGGCCCGGTTCACATCCATCACCCAAGCCGGCGGCTCGGGCACGGTTGGTAAAGGTTGCGCTGGGGCCGGCCGGGTTGGTGCTGGCAGCTGTCCGGTGGCCTGCAGTACCTGCCTGGCCAGGGGATCCAACCAGTGGCTGCGGGGCATGCTGCTCAGCAGAGATGGGTTGACCTTAACGAGGGTGCAGGGGCTGCGTCAGCGCAATTGGCGCATCTGGTTGTTCTGGCACCGAGCTGGTTCTTTCAGGTCGAGGGGTTCCAGCGGGGAATCGGCAGCGGTGGATCCACCAGGTTGCGCTGAAAGGCGATCAGCACCGCCTGGGTGCGGCTTTTGGCATCGAGTTTGCGCAGCAGTCCGGTGACGCAGTGCTTGGTGGTTTCGATCGAGAGGTGCAGCTGATCGGCAATTTCCTGATTGCTGAGGCCCTTGCAGAGCCCGCGCAGTACGTCTTCCTCCCGCAGGCTCAGCACGTCGCTGAGGGGATGGACGACGCCTCTGGCGCCGCGGTCGTGGTTGGCCACGCCGGCAATCACCGGATCCATGTGGCTGCCATCGCTTTCCATGGCGCGCAGAACGCTGAGCAGACCGCCGTTGCCGATGCGTTCATGGCTGCAGAGCCCTTCGCATTGCGCCTTGGCCGCGGCGTGAATCGTGCTGAGCAACGGACGCTGAATCAACATCAGGCAGCGCAGGGAGGGCTGCTGTGCCTTGGCGGCTGCCACCAGGGTGGGGCCGGTGCCGCGCTCGAGCTGGTCGCTGCAGATCAGTAGATCAGCGGCTGTGTTGCGAAGGCAGGCGAGGGCTTCCGCTTCGGTGCTGGCTGCTCCCACCAGGGAGCCAATGCCATCAAGGCTGTGCAACAGGCCGCTGATCAAGACGCGATCGGCTGAGGCCACCACGATGCGGCGCCCCTCCATCAGGTGCCGGTGGCGCTGGGGAAGCTCACGCATCGCGCCGAGCTGAGCAGTGAAGTCCACATCCTGAAGGCGGCCCGAAACTCACCATGAATTCGGATGCTCCCGAAGGGTGGTGCGGATCAGCAAGACCGTACAAAACCTTTGCGTGAACGGCCGTCAAAGGTGCGGCGATCCCCCCCCGTTGCCCCTGGCGAATCCTTGGCAGACTTTGCCGAAGCAGTGCGCAACGCCGACGATGGCCTTCTTCGATTCCGACATCGTTCAGGACGAAGCCAAGCGTCTGTTCAGCGATTACCAGCAGCTGATGCAGCTGGGCAGTGAGTACGGCAAGTTCGACCGGGAGGGCAAGAAGAAGTTCATCGAGACGATGGAAGAGCTGATGGGCCGCTACCGGGTTTTCATGAAGCGCTTTGAACTCTCGGAGGATTTCCAGGCCAAGCTCACGGTGGAGCAGCTGCGCACCCAGCTCAGCCAGTTCGGCATCACCCCCGAGCAGATGTTTGAGCAGATGAACTCCACCCTGGAGCGGATGAAGGCGCAGATCGAGCAGCCGCCCTCTAGCTGAAACAGCCCCAGCTGAACCAGCTCGAGCTGAGCCAGGACTCGTACGATCGCCAGCGCTTGCTCGTTGCGCCTCCCCATGCCGGACTCCATCCCGTCGTTGCCGGATTGGTTGGCCCGGGGCATGGCCGACCTGTTCCCGGCCGGGGATCCCAGTGATGCGGATCAGGCCCTGGCGGCCCGGTTGGCGCAGGCCGACAAGGAAGGCCGGCCGCTGCGGGTGAAGCTGGGCATCGACCCCACTGGCAGCAACATCCACCTGGGTCACAGCATCCTGTTCCGCAAATTGCGGGCCTTCCAGGACGCGGGCCACACGGCGGTGCTGATCATCGGCGATTTCACGGCGCGGATCGGAGATCCCACCGGCAAGAGCGCCACGAGGGTGCAGCTCACCAAGGAGCAGGTGGCCGCCAACGCCTCCACTTATTTGCGCCAGTTGGGGCAAGACCAGCCGAAGGAAACGGCGCTGCTCGATTTCGAAACCCCCGGCCGTCTGGAGGTGCGATACAACTCCGAGTGGCTGGAGGGCATGGACCTGCCGGCGGTGATCGGCCTGCTCGGCACAGGCACCGTGGGCCAGATGCTGGCCAAGGACGACTTCTCCAAGCGCTACGGCAGCGGCACGCCGATTGCGCTGCATGAGTTCCTCTACCCGCTGCTGCAGGGCTACGACTCGGTGGCGGTGAATGCGGATGTGGAGCTGGGCGGCACCGATCAGAAGTTCAACGTGGCCATGGGCCGCGACCTGCAGCGTCACTTCAACAAGGGCACCCAGTTCGGGCTGTTGCTGCCGATCCTGGTGGGTCTGGACGGGGTGCAGAAGATGAGCAAGAGCCTCGGCAACGTGGTGGGCCTGGAGGAGGATCCGCTCTCGATGTACTCCAAGCTGGAGAAGGTCGGTGATGCGGCAATCGACGACTACGTCACGTTGTTGACTGATCTGGACCTGGCTTCGTTGCCGGTGAACCCGCGCGAGAAGCAGAAGGCGATGGCCCTGGCGGTGACCGCCAGCCGCCACGGCATCGAAGCCGCCCAGAAGGCCCAGAGCGATGCCGCCACCCTCGTGGGCGGCAGCGGTGACGCCGGCGCTGATGTGCCCGAGGCCTCCCTGGCGGAGGTGAACTTCCCGGCCAAGGCCTTTTATCTGTTCAGTGCCGTGGGCATCTGCGCCAGCAGCAGCGAAGCCCGCCGCCAGATCAAAGGCGGCGCGGCGCGGCTGGAGGGGGAGAAGATCAGCGACCCCAACCAGGAGTTCGCCTCAGCGGCGGAACTGGAGGGCAAGGTGCTGCAATTGGGCAAGAAGACCTTCCGACGTTTGGTGGGCTGATGACCTTGCATCCCGCAGACCCCGCCGATCGAATCATCGTGGCCCTCGATGGCATGGCGCCCGAACAGGCGCTGCGCTTTGCCGGCCAGGTGGAGGGGCTGCGCTGGGTGAAGGTGGGCCTGGAGCTGTTTGTGCAGGCAGGCCCGGAGGTGGTGGCGCAGCTGCGTGAACAGGGGTTGCGGGTGTTTCTCGATCTCAAATTTCACGACATCCCGGCCACGATGGCTGGTGCCTGCCGGCGGGCGGCGGCGCTGGGGGCCGAACTGATCACGGTGCATGCCTGCGCAGGCAGCGAAGCACTCAAGGCGGCTCAGGCTGCGGCAGTGGAAGGGGCCCAAGGGGCTGGCCAGCCCGTACCAACGTTGCTGGCGGTGACGGTTCTCACCAGTTGGGAGGAGCAGCGACTGCAACGGGAACTCGCCATTGCCCAGGACATCACCGAACGGGTGCCGGCGTTGGCGCAGCTGTCGGCGACTTCCGGCATCGGCGGGTGTGTGTGTTCACCCCTGGAGGCAACGGCATTGCGGGCGCAGCACTCCGAACCGTTTGCCTTGGTCACCCCAGGCATTCGCCCCAAAGGGGCAGCGGTAGGTGATCAGGCCCGGGTGATGGGGCCGGCAGAGGCAATTGTCGCCGGTGCCAGCCAGCTGGTGATTGGCCGGCCGATCACCAAGGCCGAGGATCCCAGTGCGGCATTTGCTGCTTGTTGCGGAGAGCTCCTGGGCTGATCGCTGTTGGCGGCAGGGCTCAAGACTTCTGCCCGATCTTGGGTTCGGTGCCCGCAAGCAGCCGCTCGATGTTGCTGCGATGGCGCCAGAGCACCATCAGGCTGGCCACAAGTGACACCACCACGTAGGCGCTGCTGCCGCCGGAGATCAGCATCAGCAAAGGCAAACCGATGGCGGCCACCACGCTGGAGAGCGACACGATCCGGAAGATTGAGATCACGGCCATGAACAGGCCAAAGCAGGCCAGTCCCACCGGCCAGGCCAGGCCGAGAAACAGGCCCAGGCCGGTGGCCACCGCCTTGCCGCCCTTCCAGCCCAGCCACACAGGCCAAATGTGCCCAGCCAAGGCCGCCAGGCCCGCCAGCACCTGCAGCCAGTCACTGAGGCCAACGCTCTTCGCCAACAGCACCGCCAGGGCGCCTTTGCCCACATCAATCATGAACACCACCAAGGCTGGGCCCTTGCCCACGTTGCGCAGCACGTTGGTGGCGCCTGTGCTGCCGGAGCCGCACTCGCGCAGGTCGATGCCCTTGAGCCAGCGGCCGGCGAGGTAACCGCTGGGGATGGCTCCCAGCAGGTAGCCGATGGTCAGGAGCAGCAGGGCAGTAAGGATCACAGCAGGTCGTCGTCGTCGAGGCGTTCACCCGGTCCGGCCGCGAAGGCCAGCCAGAGGGGGAACTGAAGCACAGGGATGTCGACGCTGCGCTCGGCCGCATCGATCAGGATCAAGGGCACTTCCCCACGCTCCTCCAGCCGGTCGGCCCGCTCCACCAGGGCTTCCGGCCGTTCGAACAGCACGATGCCGCTGCTGGGCCCGAAGTCTTCCCGGCCCAGGCCCAGGGCATCCTGCAGGCCGCGCCGCCATTCGCCGAGCCGTTCGGGGCCGCCGGCCAGCACCAGGCACTGGAACTGATCGCCATACAGCTCACCGATCACCGCGATCAGGGCCGCGCTCACCAGGATGTTGCGCGGCCGGGTGCCGCGGCTGGGCTGGGCGCCACGTCCGCCTTGATTGAAGAACCAGTCCTCCAGCAGTGCCGTGTCGCGCGCGTCGATGCTGCGCCGCAGGTTCCAGGGGTCGGCGTAGACGTCGGGTTGTTTGAAGAAGCGCTCCAGGGTCTGGCGGATCAGCTCTTCATCGGGGCGGAAGGTGTCGGCCACTGCGAGCGGCGGAGTGCTCTCACCGGCCTTCTCCGGCGCCGCTGCGTTGTCTGCCGCCTGATCGAGGGGGGAGGGCTGCACCACCATCGGCTGCACCACCAGCTCCAGGTTTTCCACGCTCTGCACCAGGTCCTGCAGGGCACCGCCCAGGTACTCCTGGAAGCCCTTCACGCGGCGGGCGATGGCGTCCGATTGGCCGGCGAAGTTGGCCTTCAGCTCGGTCTCGAGTTGCTGCTTGCGGGAGCTGAGGGCGTTGATCTCCGCTTCCAGGGCATCGCGGCGGTCCTGCAGATCCTTGAGGGCCAGCTCCATCACGAGATTGGCTTCTGCAGCGGCGGGCTCGGTGCTGGTGGTGCTGGCGGGTTCTGCGCTGGTGTCGCCGCTGGTTTCCGCCGGGGGCTGCTCCGGTTCAGGTGCCTGGGGGGTCAGGTCGGTGTCGTCGGGCATTGCGTCAGCTGCCGTGCTCTCCATCCCTCCATTCCAGCCGAACAGGCCGCAGAAAAACAGGTGGCATCACAACTGCGACAGGTATGCACGAAATTGCATGGATATCGTCTCGAAATCGTGCTACTGCTCGCTATTGCTCGTTTTGTCTTCGGGGTCATCTTTCGGTACTTCAAGCGCTCCCACCCGTAGTTCCAGCTGTTCCCGCAGCTCCTTGGGGCTGAACAGGATCGGCAGGAAGTGAATGCTCTGGGTTTCGCGGAAATAAAACAGGCCCGGAAGCCAGGGGGCGAACAGCTGCCAGCTCAGCCATTGGTCGTAGGGGAAACGCCGCAGCTCGCGGCTGTTCTGCCACACGATCAGAGCGTCTTCCTTGAATTCCAAGCGCAGGCTGGCGCTCTGGATCAGCAAAAACAGGCCGAACAGCACCACCACCAAGGTGGGCCAGGGCGAAAGCGGCAGAGGCAGCAGTGCCGGGCCAAGGGCCACCACCAGCAGCGGTAGCCGCACGTCTGGCTTGAGGGTGACGGGGGAGGGGGTTGAACTCATGCTCCGAACAGCACCTGGGTGAGAACGACATCCATCAAGGCCACCAGGATCAGGATCATCACCACAGCGCCGGTGGTGCTGGTGCCCACTTCCTTGGGACCGCCGCGGGTGGTCAGGCCCCAACCGCAGGCCACCGTGGCGATGATCAGCCCGAACACCAGGGCTTTCACCAGCATGAACGGCAGGTCCAGCGGGTTCATCCAGGTCTGCACCGAGGTCCAGAACACCGCCGGCGGGATGTTGTAGAGGGCCGTGCTGGTGAGTTGGCCCGACCACACCGCCACGAAGAAGAAGAAGAAGCACTGCACCGGTGCCATCACCACCATGGCGATCATCCGGGGCACCACCAGGTACTCCACCGGGTCGGTGCGCAGCATGGTGATCGCATCAATCTGTTCGGTCACCTTCATCGTGCCCAGCTGGGCCGCGTAGGCGGTGGCCACCTTGCCGGCCAGCAGGCAGGAGGTGAGCAGGGGTGCGATCTCCCGTGCCAGGCCGATCGCCAGGATGCCGCCTACCGTTGATCCCGCTCCCTGGCGGGTGAGTTCTGCGGCCACCTGAATGTTGAACACCGAGCCGGCGGCCACCGAGATGATCAGCACGATCAGCAGGCTGCCGGGGCCGGCCTCCAGCATTTGCTCAAACAGCTCTCCCCGATTGATGCGGCCGCGCAGGGTGGCGGCCACGGCCTGGCCTCCGATCAGCAGGCTGGTGCCCAGGCGTTTGATGGAACGGGGCGTGTTCATCCGGCGGCCTTCTGCAGGTGGGCTCCACGGTCGGGCCAGCCTCGCATCACCACAAGGCCAAGCAGCACAAGGATGGCGGGAATCAGACCCATGCAGAGGCGGATCGCCAGCAGGGCTGAATCCGGCTGTTCGATGAAACTCAGTGCTCCGCTGCAGTTGCCCCCCTTGGCGGAGATGTAGCCGGTGATCGAGAGCAGGCTGCCGAACACCGACATGGTCAGGCCGATGATCAGCTTCTGGCCGAACACCATCCAGGCGGTGTAAAGCCCGGCGGGTTTGCTCGGATCAGCGTCGATCGCATCGGGCAGCAGCGACCAGGGGATCAGATAGGCCGTCGCTGCTCCCACCCCCACCAGGGCGATCAGCCCTACCAGTGGCAGCAGCTGCAGCGGGCCGGGATCCGCCGCCAGGGGCGGGAACAGCATTGAGATCAGGCAGGCGCTGATCCACAGCCCCGCGCCCCAGCGCAGGGTGGCGACGCGGCCGATGCGGTTGCTGAGGTTGCTCCAGAGCTGAAGCCCCAGCAGGGCGGCGATCTGGAAAGGCAACAGGATCCAGGTGGAGAGGTTGGCGGGCACATGCACCACCTGCACCAGCCAGATCAGGGCCACCACCTGCATCAGTTGCAAGCCAAACCAGAGCAGCAGATACAGCCCCAGCACCTGGCGGAAACGGGGGTTGGCCATCACCCGCTTCAGCTGCTGCATCGGCGGTTCGTTGTTGGGCACCGGCCGTTGGGCCCGCTTGGCGTAGGGGGCCAGCCCCCAGCAGCAGAGCAGCGTGGTGGTGGCGGCGATGCTGCCGGTGATCCGGCCCATGGCCAGGTAGCCCCCACCTCCGTCGGTGAGCACCACCGAAGCCACGATCAGTCCGCTCAGGCCCGCCAGGATTGATCCGGTGAACCGCGCCGCATTCAGGCGGGTGCGAATGGCGGTGTCCGGCGTGAGTTCGGTGCTGAGGGCCGCGTAGGGCAGGTTGACGCTGGTGTAGGCGGTCATCAGCAACACCGCCATCACCGCGTAATACATGGTGCGCTGCAGTCTGTCGCCCGGGGGCACCCACCACATCGCCGTCAGGCTGATGCCCAGCGGCAGGGCTGCGGTCAGCATCCAGGGCAGGCGCGGGCCCCAGCGGCTGTGGGTGTGATCGCTGAGCCAGCCGATCAACGGATCATTCAGCGCGTCCCACACCTTGCTCACCGTGAGCAGAGAGCCGGCGATGAAGGCCGGCAGGCCAGCGGCGCAGATGAAAAACGGAAAGAGGTAGAAGCCCAGCTGAGTGGCGGCAAGTCCGGTGCCGGCGTCGCCCAGGCCGTAGGCCAGCATCAGCCTGCGGCGGGATCCCTGCAGGGATGCGTCGGTCGGTGTCACGCGGAGGCTTCGGGCAGGCGGATTGCCATAATGAATGCGTGCTCACGACACCACCAGCTATTGGGGCAGTGGTTCGTTTGTACTACGCGGGTGTTGTGTAATGGTAAGACCTCAGCCTTCCAAGCTGATGACACGGGTTCGATTCCCGTCACCCGCTCTGATCACAACCGCAGGCCTGAGGTTTCCTCCTCGGCGAGCAGCAGCACGAAGCTCCGGCTCTGCAAGGGAATCTCAACGCCGCTGAAGCTGGCTGGCTCGGCTGGGAAATCCTTGGGGCTTGGCAATGAGGTGTCGATCACCCGTTTCCAGGGGGAGGCCGGAACCGGCAACTCAAAGCTGAGGCTTTCCTTGTAGGCGTTGAAGCCCATCCACAGCAGCGCCCCGCGGCTGCCGCGGTGGAGGCTGGTGGCCGTCGTGCGGCTCCAGGCGGCCCAGTCGGGTTTGGCCAGGTTCACCCCGTGCCATTGACGCCAGAGATCGCTGCGCTGCTCCGATGGTTGTTCCGCTGATTTGCGGTTGCTTTCCCGTGGCGGCACCAAGGGATTGAACAGTTGCGGCAAGCACTGGCGCAGCCGCAGCAGCCGCTGCAGAAATTGCTTCAGCTCCAGGTCGCACTGGTCTTCATTCCAGACCATCCAGCCCAGGGGGCTGTTCTGGCACCAGCTGTTGTTGTTACCCCCTTGGCTGCGGCCCACTTCATCGCCCATCAGCAGCATCGGCACGCCACGGGCCAGCAGCAGCGAGCTGAGCAGGTTGCGTTGCTGACGCCGCCGCAGGCTTTGCACTAGGGGGTTGCTGCTGGGGCCTTCGATGCCGTGGTTCCAGCTGTTGTTGTGGTTCTCGCCGTCGCGGTTGTCTTCGCCGTTGGCCAGGTTGTGCTTGCGGTTGTAGCTCACCAGATCCGCCAGGGTGAAGCCGTCGTGGGCGGTGATGAAGTTCACCGAACGCCCCAGGGCCACGGGCTTGCCGTCATAGAGATCGGGACTGCCCTTGAACCGCTGGGCCAGGCTCCAGGTGCTGTGGTCGTCCCCTTTCCAGAAGCGCCGCACCCCGTCGCGGAAATGGCCGTTCCAGGTGCCGATCCGCTTGCCGGGGAAGTCGTCCAGCCGATAAAGACCGCCGCAGTCCCAAGGTTCGCTCACCAATTTGAGATCACTCAGCTGCGGGTCGGCCTCCATTGCCGCGAACAGGGGCGGCTCATTCAGGGGTTTGAGCTGGTCGCCGCGGCTGAGGGCAATGCCCAGATCGAAGCGGAAGCCATCCACCCCCAGTTCCAGGGCCCAGCAGCGCATCGATTCGAGGATCAGCTGGGTGCTGATCGGCGCATTGGCGGCGATCGAGTTGCCGCAGCCGCTCACATCCTGATAGTCGCCGTCCTCGTTTTGGTGGTAGTAGACGTTGTCGGCACAACCCCGCCAGCTCAGGGTGGGGCCATGTCGATTGCCCTCGGTGGTGTGGTTGTAGACCACATCCAGCAGCACTTCGATGCCGGCGTCATGGCAGGCGGCCACCAGCTGGCGCACCTCATGGCGGGCCTGCAACGGATCGCTACTGCTGCAGTAGCCGTGGTGGGGTGTGAACCAGCTCAGGGGGCTGTACCCCCATACGTTGTCGCGGCCCGGGGGGGCATCGGCCGGGTCAAAGCAGAACACCGGCAGCAGCTCCACCGCCGTGATGCCCAGCTCCTTGAGATAGGGCAACTTCTCGATCAAGCCCAGGTAGGTGCCTCGGTGTTCCAAGGCGACCCCGGCATCCTCACGGCGGGTGAAGCCCCCCACGTGCAGCTCGTAGATCACCGTGCGTTGCCAGCTGTGGCGCGGGCGCGGATGGGCCTGAAAGTCGAACAGATCCCGTTCGCACACCACCGCCTTGAGGCAGGCATGGGCGTTGGGTGAGGGGCCGGTGGCCAGCACCCGGTCGTAGACGTCCCAGCCACTGATGGCACGGGCGGCGGGGTCCAGCAGCACCTTGGAGGGCTGGAAGCCATGGCCCCCCGGCGCCAGCGGCCCGAAGACCCGGTAGCCGTAACACCAGCCTTCGCCGACCCCCTCCACTTCCACGTGCCAGTAGTCGCCCGAGCGGTGACGTCGACCGTCAAGTTCGATCACCCGCTCCGGGCTGCGATCGTTGCCGTTGCTGTAGAGCAGCAATTCAATGCGGTCGGCCCCGGGGGCCGCCAGCACAAAGTTCACACCTCGTCGGGTGAGGCTGCTGCCCAGGGGCCAGGGAGAACCGGGGTGAATGCCACTCAAGGCCCGTTGGGGCATCTCGACTTCAAACTAGTGGTTTGGTCCGTTGTTTTGAGCCAATGGCGATGACCACCACACTTGAGGCCGGCCGGCCGCCGCAGCAGCTGCGTGACGACCTCTGGTTGTTTCCGCCCAACCGCGACAGCCAGGGCGGCAGCTCCTGGTGGCTGGATCTGGATCCCGAGCCCGTGCTGGTGGACTGCCCGCCGTTGACGGAGGCCAGCCTCACGGCTCTGCGCCAGCTGGCGGGAACCCGCAGCCCGAGGATCCTGCTCACCAGCCGAGAAGGCCATGGGCGCTTGCGTCGCGTTCAGGAGCGCCTGGGATGGCCGGTGCAGGTGCAGGAACAGGAGGCCTATCTCCTGCCCAATGTGGAGCCGTTGGACACCTTTGCCGAGGAACACACCACGGTGAGTGGTTTGCGGCTGTTGTGGACGCCGGGGCCGACGCCGGGGAGCTGTGTGGTGTTCGCCCCGGCACCAAATGAACTGTTGTTCTGCGGGCGTTTGCTGACGCCATGGGCTCCGGGTCAGCTCGCGCCGATGCGCCATGCCCGCACATTCCACTGGCCCAGACAGCTGAACAGCTTGGCCAGGCTCAGGGATTGGATTCCTTCAGATGCCAGTCCCCAACTGCTTTCTGGGGCTGCGCTTGGTGCCTTGCGTGGGGAGCGGCTCGTGCCCTTCAGCGGTTGGAGCGATGCGGCGGACAACAGCTAAAGCGTTGCGGCACAACACGTTTCGCTTGCAGCAACCGGTTGCTCTCCATACGATTGGGCCGCTTGGGGAAGGCAGCGGCGAGCCCACGACGCCGTATCTGAGCCGTCTCCCGCCCCCCGACTCTCTCTAACCAATGAACAAAGCTGATCTGGTGAATCTGGTGGCTGCTCGCACCGAGCTCACCAAGACCGACGTTTCCATGGTTGTCGACGCCGCCATCGACACGATCATCGACTCCGTGGTGGAAGGCAAGAAGGTGTCCATCCTCGGTTTCGGTTCCTTTGAGCCCCGTGAGCGTTCCGCCCGTCAGGGTCTGAACCCCAAGACCGGCGAGAAGATCGCGATTCCCGCCAAGCGCGTTCCCGCCTTCACCGCCGGCAAGATGTTCAAGGACCGCGTTCAGGGCTGATCAGCGCCTCAACCTCGTTCTCCGGGCGGCCCAGTGGGTCGCCTTTTTTGATGGCTGTTCAGATGAAGGAACTTCCGGAGCATCTGCAACAGCATCTGGAGCGGGGGCGAGCCTTGGCAGCCGCCGGTGTCTACCGCGGCCGTTTCGCCCCATCTCCCACGGGGGTGCTCCACCTCGGCAACCTGCAAACGGCTCTGCTCTCGTGGTTGGCGGCCCGTCAGGCCGGTGGTGCTTGGTTGCTGCGCATCGATGACCTCGATACGCCGCGCAACCGCGCCGGTGCCATCGAGGCGATCCAAAGCGATTTGCGCTGGCTGGGCCTGGAATGGGATGGGCCGGTGCTTCTCCAGAGCGAACGGCGTGGCATCTACCACTCCTGGTTGTCGTGGTTGCGCCGATCCGGATGGTTGTTCGCCTGTCGCTGCTCCCGAAGGCAGCTTGCCGGTCAGCCGATCTATCCCGGCGTCTGCCGGACGGCTGGGCACCACTGGGGCTGGCAGCAGCAGCGGCTCCCCAGTTGGCGCCTGCGGGTGACTGATGACGATCCCCACGGCAGTGGCGATGTGGTGGTGCGGCGAGCCGATGGCTTCATCGCCTACCAGCTCGCCACCGTGATCGACGAACTCAGCTTCGGCATCACCGATGTGGTGCGTGGTGCTGATCTGCGCGAGGCCCTGCCAGCCCAGCGAAGTGTTTTTGCGGCCCTAGGTGAATCACCGCCCCAGTTCCGGCATGGGCCGCTGCTTTGTGATGCCAGCGGCCAAAAACTGTCCAAGCGTGAGGCCAGTTCCGGCCTGGAACCGCTCCGTGCCGCGGGGCTCGATGCGGCTGCGGTGATTGGTCGCTTGGTCTCAGGGCTTCAGCTGCTGGATCCTGGTGCGCGCCTGAGTGCAACAGAGTTGCTCGAACACTTGACGCAGCAAGAGATCAATGCAGTGATTTCTTAAGGAACACTTCGGGATCAGCGGCGGGTTTTCCACCCACACTGAATCCATCGTCTGATCCTTGGGATCATGTGCACGTGCACCGTCTGTGGAGGCAGTGGGATGCAGCGGGTGTCGGGGGACCGCTTCCGCACCTGCATCGTCTGTCTGGGGACCGGTCAGATCAGTTCAGCGGTGCAGTCGGCACCGTTGAACCACCAGCCCATCAACACCCCAGGTCTGGCCAAACTCAGCTGTCCTACCCGGCCCCTGGCTTGATCCTCAGCCCAGGGGAGTCTTCTGATCGTTCTGGATCACGAAGTAGGTGGCCGTCGCCACAACGATCAACAGCGGCACCGCGGTGAACAGCAGCAGGGCAATGGCGGTCCAGTCGGTGTACACGGCGGGGCGATGGGTCGAAGTTGAGGCATCATCTCAGCAAATCGCCCCCCTGAGCCCTGCTCGCGCGCACCGTCACAGTCCTGCTGCTCCTCGCCATGGCGGCCCCTGTGGTGCGTGCGTCGCCCTTGGCAGCCTTTCAGGCCCGAGCCAGGCGCTGCTTGGAGGGCCATCAGCCTCAGCTCTGTGAACAGGCTTTGGTCGAGGCGGAGGCCCTGCAGCAACAGGCGTCAGCCAGCAGTGCCTATCCCTGCCAGACCCTGCTGTTGGGAGTTCAGGCGGATCTGGTGATGCAGCAGCTGCGGGCGGGCCGTGGCGCCGAGGCCATTGCTGACCTGCAGGCGGCGACCCGCGGCTGCGCTGGGCTCTGACGCATCCAGTTGCATCCCGTTATCGGCCAACAATCACCGGTGGCGTGCTGCCCCCACGAATGGGCGGAACAACCTTTGTTTTTCCGTCCCACTTGTCGAGGAACAGCTTGTAGAGAACGCTGTCATTGAGCGAGCGGGTCAAGGTCTGAAACTTCAGGGCCTCCTGCTCGGCGATCTGAACCTCGGTTTTGGCGCGTAGAAGCTGCTGTTGCGCGATCTGCTTCTGCTCGATGGCCGCTCGGTATTCCTCAGCAATCTTGAGGCCCGTGATGTCCAGGCCTTTAACGGCCACATAGTCGAATTTGCTCAGCTCATTGGAGACGCTTTCTTGCACAAGGGTGGAAATGTTGTTCCAGTCGGTGGCGATGGTGTCGAGTTCATACTTCGAGAACACCGATTTCAGTGATTTCAGCAGGGATGGCTGGATCACCCTGGCGTAAATCGCAGAGTTATCGGTGGCAATCGTGCTGTAGATCCTGGGGGCTTCTCCGGGCTTGACCGCATATTTCACTGTTGCTGTGGCTTCGATCACCTGCAGGTCTTTGGTGAGTGTTGAAAATTTTTCGGGGATGACCTGCGTTCTGACGCTGAAATTATGGGTCGACTGAATGAACGGAAGTTTGAGGTTCAATCCCGGCTCTCTTGGCGTGTTGGAGACTTTGCCAAGGGTGGTGACCACGCCAACTTCACCAGCGGGAACAACAAACACGCTTGAGAGCAGAGCAATGCCTCCAATGAAAACCGTGGTCACGCCCACCACTGTTTTGGTGATCTGCTCCGGCTGGGGGTTGGATTGCATGCTTTTGGCTTGCGTCGATCCTTAAAACAGTAGTGATTTGTTGTGGGTTATTGGCAAAAAGTTTCTGATGATCTCTGGGCTGGCGCAGCAGCGATTGTGGTGTTTTGGCTCAGTCAGCTTTTGCATTCTCGGTGCATCCAGCTGATCCAGTCTGCGGAAATCTCCTGGGGACAGACCGCCTCGCATTCGAGGTTGCTGCTGCAGCTGCCGAAGCCCTCGGCCTCCATCTGGCGTTGCATGGCGTCGGCGCGGCTGGCCCGTTCCGGTTGCCCCTGCGGCAGTTGCCCCAAGTTCGCCAGCTTGGCGGCCACGAACAGGCTTGCCGAGGCATTGCGGCAACTGGCGACGCAGGCGCCACAACCGATGCAGGTTGCCGTGCTGAAGGCGCTGGTGGCTTGCTCCCGGCCCACGGGCAGGGCGTTGCCATCGGGAGCCTGGCCAGTGCCCGTTGAGCAGTAGCCGCCGGCGGCGATCATCCGGTCAAAGGCGGAGCGGTCCACCATCAGATCCTGGATCGGAGGGAAGGCCTTGGCGCGCCAGGGATCCAGGGTCAGCACCGCACCATCGTTGAACTCCCGCAGGTAGAGCTGGCATACGGAGGTGGCGGCCCGAGGGCCATGGGCCTGGCTGTTCACCAGGAAGCCGCAGCTGCCGCAGATGCCTTCGCGGCAGTCGTGCTCGAAGCTCACCGGCCGTTCTCCGGCGCTGATCAGTTGTTCGTTGAGCTGATCGAGGGCCTCCAGCAGGGAGAGGTTGGGGGAGACGTTCTCCATCTGATGGCTCTGGTAACCACCGGGTTGATCGGCGCTGCGTTGCCGCCAGATGCGCAGGATGAGTTTCATTTGTAGCTCCGGGTGCTGGGTTGCGCGCCTACACCGCCCGGTCGGAAAAATTGCTGCGCTTGGTGAATGACAACCGGGTGCAGTTGTTTCCCCGCGGTGTGGCGGAACTTGAAGCGGAGGCTTCCGTGGTGAGGTCGTTGTACCCGCAGATGCTGCTGGATCCCCATCTGTTGATTGTTTATCCCTTTGCGGGTTTCTTCTATGTGGCTCCAGAGAACACGGAGCTGGCAGCCGCGATTCAGACCGGTTTTGAACGGGTGATCGCCGATGGCTCGTACCAGCGCCTTGTTGAAGAAGCGATCATGACGCCCTGGTTAAGGCGCCAGCTCAAACTGCGGTCGCGAAGGATCCTGGTGCTTCAGAATCCTGAGGTGGCTGAAGTGTTGGCTGATGTGAATCCAGCTCACTGGATTGTTCCCTGGAATGATCTTCTCAGTGGAAGGATCACCAGTGGAAATGATCTCTGCTCGTCTTCGGGATTGAAGAGGATATGTGTTAAATAGATATGCATTGAATTCGGCTGATTCAATGCGTCACTGCAAAAAGCCGATGACCTGACTTGAACAGGCGACCCACGCTTTACGAAAGCGTTGCTCTACCGGCTGAGCTACATCGGCGTCACATGCAATTTAACATTTGCTCTGAATCCAACTTGGACGTTTGCCCGATAATCCCCGCCCCAAATCTGGCCTGGATCCCGCCCTGCGGGAACGGTTGCTCAAGGAATCACAGACCCCCTGGCGTGGGCTCAGACGGCTCGTCTGGTTCGCTCTCTTTGCTTCCGCTGGACTCGGCCTGTTCACGATGGCTTTCCGTGCTTCCGCTGGCGACACCGTCGATCTGGCTGACTTCGGCATCCAGGGGGGTGCTCTCCTGCTCTTCTCCGGTCTGCTCTGGTTCGACCGCAACAGAGGCAGCAGCAGCAGCGACGCTTGATTGGTTGGCGTCAACCGCACGGATGTCGTCAGCGTCGTCGTCTTCCGACATGCCGTCTTGATCCTCTGCATCGACCGGTTCCAGCGCTTCGGACTCGACGACATCAGACTCTTCAGCCATCGCGGTGTTGATGGCTGAACTTTCGCAGTCTGGCTCTTGGTTGTCCGGTGCCTCCTCGTCTGGCTCTTGGTTGTCCGGTGCCTCCTCGTCTGGCTCTTCGTTGTCAGGGCTGATGTCGGAGGCGCTGATGTCTTCCGTGCTGTCGCTCTGTTCCGGCGTGGTGTCTTCCACGTCTTCCACGTCCATGCCCTTATCGGCGTCCTGATCGCTTGTTGGAGCAGCCTCTTCAGCTTGAGCCTCGGCAACGACGGGCTCAGGAGCGGTTTCGGGATCAGCTTCGTCAGACACTGCAGCCGTAACAGGATGGACGGCTGAACTCTCCCCATCGGGTGCCTCGTTGTCAGTGCTGGCTTGATCAGTAGTGGCTTGATCAGTGCTGTCGTCTGTCTCCGACGCGGTGTCGTCCACCCCGATGGCCTTGTCGGGCTCTTGCTTGATCGGCTCCACTGCAGGCTCCGGCCACTCCAGGCCAGGGAGGTTGAGCAACTGCAGGCCCAGGCTGGTGCGTTGCGTTGCCAGAGCATCAGCACGAAAAGCCGAATCGGCAGGGGCGACGGTTGCTGGTGATCCAAGCAACAGCGCTGCGGCTTGAATCAGCTGCTGCCCCTGCCAGACCATCAAGGCCAGCAATGGGCTGACCAGCAACAGGGTGACCAGACGGGATTGTCCCGACACCGGGGAAAATTCACTCGCCAGCACCGCTGAATCGTCCATCCACCAGAGCACGGGCAACAGGATGACTGCGGCGATTACCACAGCGGCGCGGCTGCTCAAGCCGCCTTGGGATGCACTGATGCGGAGTTGATCGCTGTTGCGGCTGGCCAACGGCTGACGCACGAACAGCAGAGATCCCCAGTCGGCGGGCCGTCGCCACAACGCGACAGCTGGGGCCAGGACCCCCACCCCCCAGATCAGGAATCGCTCTACACCGGGAACAGGACCCGGATCCGCGCCGGCCAGAACCAGGCGGATCAGCAGCAGCTCCAGGGGAATGGCTCCAAGGGCCAGGCACTGAAGCCAGAGCAGGGGCTCGCTGCGGGGCTGCACGATCGCTTGCGGGGTCAGGTGGTGAGTTTGCGGCGTTGGGTGACCATCTTGAAGGCTTCAATGCGATCGCCCTCTTCCCAGTTGGCGAACCGATCGGTGCCGACACCGCATTCGAAGCCCGTGGCCACTTCCTTGACGTCGTCCTTGTTGCGACGCAGGGAGTCGAGGTCGCCCTCGTAGACCACCTGTTTTCCGCGGTGCACCCGCACCCGGCAGTTGCGATGCAGCTTGCCGGTGGTGACATAACAGCCAGCAACGGCGCTCTTGCCGATGGTGAAGACGGCGCGCACCTCGGCTTCGCCCAGGGCTTCTTCCACCAGTTCCGGCTCCAGCAGACCTTCCATCGCCAACTGGATGTCTTCCAGCAGCTTGTAGATCACGTCGTAGTCGCGCACATCCACCCCGGTGGCATCCGCCGCTTTCTTGGCGCCGGAGGCCATGGAAGTGTTGAAGCCCACGATCACCGCGCCGGAGGCGGCGGCAAGGTCGACGTCAGTTTCGGTGATCTCGCCAGGTGCCGACAGCAGCACCCGCACCTGAACCTCATCCTTGGGCAGCTGCTCGAGCGATCCGAGGATGGCTTCCACGGAGCCTTGAACGTCGGCCTTGAGAATCAGGTTGAGTTCCTTCAGCTCACCGTCATTGGCCTGGCCGGACATGGCCGTGAGCGAGACGCGTCGTGACGCCATCTGCTGAGCAAGACGGGTGGCGCGGGCATCGGAGGCGCGATCGCCCACCACGGCCCGGGCCGATTTCTCGTCGGGGTACACCTCGAACTCGTCACCGGCGGTGGGCACCTCGCTGAAGCCCAGGGCCTCCACAGCAAAGGAGGGGCCCGCTTCCTTGAGGCGTTGACGGTTGTCGTCCACCATGGCGCGGACCTTGCCCAGCACCGGACCAGCGGCGACGACGTCGCCGGTCTTGAGGGTGCCGTTCTGCACCAGCAGGGTGGCCACAGGGCCTTTGGCCTTGTCGAGGTGGGCCTCGATCACGGTGCCGCGGGCCAGACGATCCGGGTTGGCCTGGAGGTCTTCGACTTCGGTGACCAGCAGCAGCATCTCCAGCAGCTTGTCGATGTTTTCGCCCTTGATGGCGCTCACCGGCACCATCACCACATCGCCGCCCCAGTCTTCCGCCAGCAGGTTCTGCTCAGACAGCTCCTGCTTTACCCGCTCGGGCGATGAGCCTTCCTTGTCGATCTTGTTGATCGCCACCACGATCGGCACTTCAGCGGCCCGGGCGTGGCTGATGGCTTCCAGGGTCTGGGGGCGGACGCCGTCATCAGCAGCCACCACCAGTACAGCCACGTCGGTCACCTTGGTGCCGCGGGCTCGCATGGCCGTGAAGGCTTCGTGGCCCGGAGTGTCCAGGAAGGTGAGCTTGCGCTGCTCGTTGTTGTGCTCGATCTCAACCTGATACGCACCGATGTGCTGGGTGATGCCGCCGGCCTCACCCGCAGCGACGCGGGCCTGACGGATGGCATCCAGCAGGCTGGTTTTGCCGTGGTCGACGTGGCCCATGACGGTGACCACGGGCGGACGTCGGATCAGGTGAGCCTTGTCGGCCTCTTCAATCATTTCGACGGTCTTCTTGGCCGCCTCCTCCACGTCGTCCTGCAGCACCGGCACGCCGAATTCGTCGGCAACGGCCTCGATCGTGGGCATGTCCAGGGTCTGGGTGACCGTGGCGATGATCCCTTTGAAGAACAGGGATTTGATGATCTCTGAGCTTTCGACGCTCAGCATGTCCGCCAGTTCTTGCACCGTGAGGTTGTCCTCCGGCACCACGATCATTTCGGGACGCACCTGCTTGGCTTCCCGAGCTGCCCGCAGCTCCATGGCACGCCGGCGCTGACGCTGGCGGGCGGTTTCCTTCTTGCGCTTGCGCATCGCCGCCACCGGCTTGGGTGCGGTGCGCTGCTGCGACTTGGGCTTGGCGGGACGAGCCAGGCTCGCCGAGAGAACCATGTTCTCCTGTTCGCCGGCGAAGCCGCCGGTCTGTGCCGCCAGGGAATCATCGTTTTCACCGATGATATGCACCTTCTGGCGCTGCTTCTGCGGCGAGCGGCTGCGCAGAGCATCGAGCCGTGCGCTGTCATCCCAGTCGGGACGGCCAGGCCGCCGCTGGCCACCAGGGCCACCCGGACGGAAGCTGGGACGGCGGGGCGCTGAGGGGGCATTCGGACGAGCCACGGGCTGGGTGGCCGTTCCTGCACCTGCACCGGCTTTGGTGGGTGCATCCGGACGGCGGGGTGCCGGCGCTGCTGGCCTGCCGCCAGGCTTCTGCAGCTGCATGAGCTCACCGGGAGCCACCGGTTTGCGCATTCCAGCAGGCATGCCGGGACGTCCAGGAGCTCCCGGGCGGGTGGGTGCACCAGGACGGCCGCTACCTGTACTACTGCCGTCGCGACGAATCGGCTTGCCGACCAGTTCCAGGGTGTTGCCGCTGCGGGGAGGCATCCCGGGGCGACCCTGTCGGGTGGGGGCTCCTGGGCGGCTTGGACTGCCCTGGCGTTGAGGCACGCCAGTGCCTGCCGGACGGCGGGGCACGGGTTTGCCCACCAGTTCAGGCCTCGGAGTGGGCCGTGAGGGTGCACCAGGCTTTGTGGGGGCACCGGCCCGGGTGGGTGCGCCGGGCCTAGATGGAGCGCCTGCGCGGATGATCTGTGGCTTGGGCTGCCCCTGGCCAGGGGTGGGTCGTGCTGGACTTCCAGCCCCTGCAGGTCGCGGCGTCGGGCGAGCCGGTGTGGGTCGCGGCGTGGGTGCCGTGGGTTTGGCAGCAGCCTTGGGCTTGCTCACCAGTTCCGGTTTTCCTGCAGCCGGCTTGCTGACAACCTGCGGCTTAGCCGCGGCAGGTCGTGGAACGGGTTTTGCCGCCGTCGGCCGCGCCGGGGCTGCGGGGGGTTTCTGAGGAGCGGCGGGCCGCGCCGGTGCTGCTGAGGCTTTCACCGGTGCAGCCGCTGGCTTGCTGATGACCGGTTTGGGCGTGGCCGCTGCGGGAGGCTTCGGGGCCGCCTGCGGTTTGGCGACCACGGGCTTGGCGACCGGTTTGCTCACCGTTGGGGCGGGCTTGCTTGGCGCGGCGGGGGCCGCTTTCTTCACCGAGAGGATGGCCTTGCCAGATGCGGGCTTGGCAGGGGCCGCGCCAGCGGGTTTCGCACCATTCCCGCCTTTGCCGAGGAGCGAACGGATCTTTCCGGCTTCAGCGTCACTGATCGAGCTGCTGTGGCTCTTCGCAGCGATCGACAGCTTTTCAGCCGCATCCAGCACGTCCTTGTTCTCAAGGCCGAGGTCCTTGGAAAGCTCGTAAATTCTGACTTTGCCGCTGCTGGTCATTCAGTTCGGGTCTCCGATCGGTCCGGGCATGGAATGCCGCGGTGGCCTCGCACAAGGTGGGGCCAATGTTCAGTCTGCCTCAGCGGATTCACCAACGCTTTGGTTAAGCCGCTGTTTCAACACCGCAAGCACTGTTTCGGGCACCTGACAACGCAGGGCTTTCTGCAGACGCTTGTGACGGGTCGCCTCCTCAAGGCAGTTCTCCTCGCGGCAGAGATAGGCCGAACGGCCCATCCCCTTATCGAGGAGAACTCCGTCCTGATGGTCGCGGATCACCCTCCAGAGTTGGCGGCGATCCAAGAGCTGGCGGCAGGCCACGCAGCGACGCAGGACGGGGCGGTCACTCACCGGACCTGCTCCTGATCGGGCTCGGCATCGGCCTCAGCCGCTGCGCCCGTTGTTTCAGCCTCGGCCTCGAACTCGGGTTCGCTGCCTGCTTCCACCTCAGCGGGCTCCTCCTCAGAGAACTCCTGCTCGGCCTGCTCCTCGCCGTACTCCTCTTCGTCTTCGGGCAGCGGATACAGCTCACGTAGGCGTGCATCCTCTTCCGCCCGAGCGGCCTGTTCGGCGGCCAGTCGTTCTTCGGCTTGCTGCTGGAGGGCTTCCTCCTCCTCCCGCTGGGAGATCAGCTCTGCCACCACGGCATCCTCTGCCTCTTGGTCGTATTCGGTGGAGTTCTTGATGTCGATCTTCCAGCCGGTGAGTCGGGCGGCCAAACGAACGTTTTGGCCTTCGCGGCCGATGGCCAGGCTCAGCTGATCGGGGGGCACCAGCACATGGGCGTGCTGGCCCACGGGATCCACCAGGCGCACCATTTCCACCCGAGCGGGGCTGAGGGAGTTGGCGATGTACTGGCCCGGATCCTGCGACCAGCGGATCACGTCGATTTTTTCTCCACGCAGTTCGTTCACCACCTGCTGAATGCGGGAGCCGCGGGCGCCGATGCAGGCGCCGACGGGATCCACCTCGCGTTCGTTGCTGTCGACGGCCACCTTGGTGCGGGGGCCCACGGAACGGGAGGGGGGATTGGCCTCACGGGCAACGGCCACGATCCGAACGGACCCTTCCTGAATTTCGGGAACTTCGTTCTCGAACAGGTAGACCACCAAACCGGCATTGGAGCGGCTGACAAACAGCTGTGGTCCCCGGCGGGGCACTTCGCTCACCTCTTTCAGGAACACCTTGAAGGTGGCGTTGGCGCGGTAGTTGTCGTTGGGCAGTTGATCGCGCCGGGGGAGTTCGGCCTCCACTTCCGGACGGCCCAGGCCTGAGCTGACCGCCATGATCACCGACTGGCGCTCGAAGCGGATCACCCGGGCCGTCAGCACCGGATCCTCCAGATCAGCGAATTCCTCCTGGATCATGCGGCGCTGCTGATCCCGTAGCTTCTGGGCCAGCACCTGCTTGGTGGTGGCGGCGGCCATCCGGCCGAAGTCCTCTTTCTCTGGGGTGACATCCAGCACCACCGTGTCGCCCACCTGGGCGTCATCGGCCACCTGCATCACCTCGGCGATCGCGATCTGGTGATCTTCGCTCTCCACCTCATCAACAATGATCTTGCTGGCGAGAACTCGGTAGCCCTCCTCCTCAAGGTCGAGGCCAACGTCAAAGTTGCTGAAGTACTCCTCATCAAAGGGGTCTTCGCTGATGCCGATGTACAGGGTGCGCCGGTAGCGCTCATAGCCCTTCAGCAGGGCCTCCCGCAGGGCCGCCTCCACCACCTGGGGCGGCAGCTTCTTCTCTTCGCTGATGTCGTCGATCAGGTTGCTGAGACCGGGAAGCAGGACGAGAGCCATCGCGTTGGGTTAGGGGAAAAGAAAGAAGCGGTTGCAGGGGTGTGAACGCTGGGTTCAGCTGCCTGGACTCGTGAGGCGGACACCGATCACGCAATCCCGGGGAATCCGTTTGATTCGTCCGCGAATGTTGATCTGCAGCGTGTCGGCGTCGCGTTCGAGCAAGAGGCCCTCCAGGCGTTGCTCGCTGTCGTCCTTGTCGCGGTGATGAATCTCCACGGGGAACCCACGGAAGGTTTCAAAGTCGCGATCGCTGGACAGCTGGTCGCCGATGCCGGGACTGCTGATCTCCAGAACATACGCGTCAGTGAGCAGGGTGGAGGCCTCAAGAGCATCCCCCAGCACGCCACTGAAACCGGCGCAGTCATCAAGGCTCACATCCGCTCCACTGCTGTGGCGGATCTGCACTTCCAGGGTCATCGGGCTCATGTGGGTGAGCAGCTGAATGCCGCAAAGGGCAAAGCCTTTGCTGGCGGCCAGATCGGTGACCAGCGTTTCGAGATCCGGAAGCAGAGGATGAGGCAACGCGAACTGAGGGCGGACGTCGGCCCGACGTGCATTTCAGTTGTGACCGATCTCCCGCAGGGAGATGCCCGTCGGACACACCTTCAATGTACGGGACCGTCTGCCCGCCGTCAGCTGTTGCCCAGATCGATGGCCGGTGCATCGGGAAAGGCGTCGCCCGGCTGTTCAGCGCCGCGCCCGTCGGAATCCTGATTGATGCAGAGGCGTCGACGCTCCGGATCTGTCACGTACTGGCAGACGCGGCTCCAGAGTTTGCTGCGGCTGCCCTGGGGGCCATTGCTGAACGTCACCACATCGGAAAGGCCAGGGCGGTCTTCGATCACGACCTGGCAGAGCTCACAGCGTTGTGAAGCGGCGGATTCGCTCAAGAGTGAAGCCCACAAAACGGGCTGACCTTAAGCAGTGGATTCAAGAGCCGTTGTGCGATCAGTGGCAGCCCTGAACGGAAATGCGGTAACTGAATCCAGTGGCCTGTGGATCCTTATTGGCGCCGATCCTGAAATTCACCTGGCTGATGCTCTTGCCCAGCTCCTGCTGGAAGGGGCCGAACATCCGGCCGGTGCCCACGGGCGGCTGCAGTTGTTCATCGGCCACCTTGCGGTTGCTGCCGTCGCTGAATTTGAGGAAAGCTTGAATGGGGTAGCTGCTGGGATCGCTGGAGTCAGCGGTGAAAAACAGCTTGAAACTGCGGTAGGGCTGATCCACAACGAAATCCGTGTTCCAGTTGGTGCGGCCGATGGCTTTGCCGATCAATCCCTTGGGACGCTCCACCTTTTTCACAATCGGGTCGCCGCCGCCCACTGGCGTGAGGAATCTGCAGGCGCCCTGGGCCTGAATAGGAAGCAGCAGCAGGCCCAGGGCCGGCAGAACAGCAATGGAGCGCATCGGGGATTTGATCAATTGGATGTGAAAGACGTCAGGGGAGGACCTTCTTCAAAGCGCTCCAACAGCACTTGCGTCGGGATCTGAGTGCCGAAGTGGCAGGCGTTGGTTTCGCTGGAGGCGAGGGTGCCGTGTTCCCAGAATTTGTTGCTGCCGTTGCCCCCGCCGCAGAGGCCGAAGTACTCGCAGCTCTTGTGGCAGGTATCCACGCCGCTGGTCCTGTCAGTCATGAGCCGACGGAACTGCTTGGTGTGGGTGGATTCCACCAGCGACAGATCCTTGAGATTGCCGAGGTTGAAGCTGCCGTAGCGGTCGCTGGCCATCAGCAGACGGGTGCCACCGATGTCGAAGGGAAGGCTGTAAGTGACCTGTGTGGAGCGGCCCCAGGTGAAGGCCACGCCGCAGGCGATGTCGGCTTTGCCGGTGATCACGGCGCCGCGGTCGTCGTTCACCGACTTGGCCACCCGGTAGTCCACCTTGCGGCGCTTGGCCTGGATCCGGATCTGTTCAAGAACGTCAACCCCGAGGCCTTCGTAGCCGGCATCTGTTTTTTGATACAGCGGCTTGACCTCCTAAAAGATCACCGCCTTGAGCGTTGTGCTCTCCGCGGAGGCTTGAGGGGTGAGGGCAACCGGGCCAGCCAGGGCAAGCAGAGCTGCCGCTGAAGCCAGAAGTGCACGCATGCGAAAACTGCGTTTGCTGGTTTGTTCGCTGGAATGTCCAAGCTCGACCGCGCATCGCAATGGAGGTTCTGAGATTGCAATCGATTTGGACCAGGGCCCGTTTCTCCGGCTGGATCCGATAAAAAGAAGGCAATGAGAGGTCTTGTGTTGCGGTACGCCCTGCGTCAACTCCTGGCCGTTCTGATGGCCGTAGCGGTTCTGGTCGGTGAAGGCGACTCAGCGCAGGCCCTGGAGCACAGCTTTGTGGCCGATGCCGTTCAGCGGGTGGCGCCGGCGGTTGTTCGGATCGACACCGAGCGCACTGTGGAACGTCAGCCGTTTGACCCCACGCTGCTTGATCCCCTGCTGCGGGACCTGCTGGGGAACCCTCCGGCAGGTCCGGAGCGGGAACGGGGGCAAGGTTCTGGTGTGGTGATCGATGCCAAGGGCCTTGTGCTCACCAATGCCCATGTGGTGGATCGGGTGGAGTCCGTCAGCGTCACCCTGGCCGACGGGGAACAGCGGGATGGACGGGTGGTGGGCACCGATGCGGTGACAGACCTGGCCCTGGTGCGTCTCGAGGGCGATCAACTGCCGCCACGGGCTCCCCTTGGTGATTCGGAAGCCATGCAGGTGGGCGATTGGGCGATCGCCCTCGGCACCCCGTTCGGATTGGAACGCACGGTGACCCTGGGCATCGTCAGCAGCCTGCACCGCAACATCAACAGCCTTGGCTTCGCCGACAAACGGCTGGAACTGATTCAGACCGACGCCGCCATCAACCCGGGCAATTCCGGTGGGCCGTTGGTGAACGGCCATGGCCAGGTGATTGGCATCAACACCTTGGTGCGGTCGGGCCCTGGGGCCGGCCTCGGTTTTGCCATCCCGATCAACCTGGCCCGCCGGGTGGCTGATCAGCTCCAGAAGCAGGGTGAAGTGGTGCACCCCTACATCGGTCTGCAACTGGTGGCCCTCACACCGCGCATCGCGCGCGAGCACAACAAGGACCCCAATGCCCTTGTGCAGCTGCCGGAACGCAGCGGTGCCCTGGTGCAAGCCGTGCTGCCCGATGGCCCGGCTGAAAAAGCAGGACTGCGCCGCGGCGATCTGTTGATCACGGTGGATGAGCGCGACATTGCCGATCCTCAGGCGCTGCTCGAGGTGGTGGATGCCGCCGCCATTGATGTTCCTCTGCCTCTGAAAGTGCTGCGGGCCGGCCGCGAGCTCACCCTGTCCGTCAAACCGGAGCCCCTGCCTGGGATGGCCTGAAACCCCTTGCTACGGTCGCGCCCAAAGTACGTGACCCGATGGCTGATTTACAGACCCAGATGAAGCAGGCGGTGGCTGATGCCGCCGTGGAACAGATCAAGGACGGCATGGTGCTGGGCCTGGGTTCAGGCTCCACCGCCGCCCTGATGATTCAGGGCCTGGGGGCCAAGCTCGCCAGCGGAGAACTCAAAGACATCGTCGGTGTCACCACGTCCTTCCAAGGAGAGGTGCTGGCCGCTGAGCTCAACATTCCCCTGCTCAGCCTCAACGCCGTCAGCCGGATTGATCTGGCCATCGATGGTGCCGACGAAGTCGACCCTGGCTTCCAATTGATCAAGGGTGGTGGCGCCTGCCACGTGCAGGAGAAACTCGTGGCGGCACGGGCGGATCGGTTTGTGGTGGTGGTGGACTCCACCAAACTGGTGGACCGTCTCAACCTCGGCTTTCTGCTGCCGGTGGAAGTGCTTCCCTGGGCCTGGCGCCAGGTGAAGCAGCAGCTGGAAGCCCTCGGGGGCAGCGCTGAGCTGCGCATGGCCCAGCGCAAGGCCGGCCCTGTGGTTACCGATCAGGGCAACCTGATTCTGGACGCCAAGCTCAACGGTGGCATTAGCGATCCAGTGGCCCTGGAGCAGACGATCAACAACATTCCCGGTGTGCTGGAGAACGGCCTGTTCGTCAACATCACCGATGAGGTGCTGGTCGGCGAGATCACCGATGGTGTTGCCGGTGTCCGCAGCCTGGAAAAGCGCCTCAGCTGAGGCGCCGCCGCACCGATTCAGCGTGGCTGTGCAGGCCTTCACTGGTGGCCAGCTCCTGCACAGCTGAACCCGTTGCTTCCAGGGCAGCCCGGTTGAAACCGATCAGCGAGGTGTGGCGCATGAAGGTCTCAACACTCAGGGCCCCGCTGAAGCGTGCGGCTCCACAGGTGGGCAATGTGTGGTTCGGGCCTGCCAGGTAATCCCCCACTGCTTCTGGAGACCAGGGGCCCAGGAAAATGGCGCCGGCGTTCTGAATGCGATCCGCCAGGGGTTCGGGCCGCTCCACTAGCAGCTCCAGGTGTTCTGGGGCGAAGCTGTCGCTCAGGCGGGCACAGCTCTCGAGGTCGCCGCAGACCACCACCAGCCCCCAGTCCCGCAGAGCGGCTTCGCAGATCTCCTGGCGGGGGTGATCGGCCAGCTGTTCGGCCACTGCGGCGTTGATCCCGTCGGCCAGTGCAGGGTCGGTGGTAATCAGCACCGCCGCCGCCAGGGGGTCGTGCTCCGCCTGCGCCAACAGATCCGCTGCCACCTGATCGGGCTTGGCGGAGTGGTCTGCGATCACCAGCACTTCGCTTGGTCCCGCCAGGGAATCGATGGCCACCTGGCCGTACACCGCCTGTTTCGCAAGGGTGACGTAGAGGTTTCCGGGGCCACTGATCACGTCCACCTTGGGCACGCTCTCGCTGCCGTAGGCCATGGCGGCAACAGCCTGAGCACCTCCGAGGCGGAACACCGTTTTCACGCCGGCCAGGTGGGCCGCTGCCAGCACCACGGGGTTCACCGCACCATCACGTCCGGCGGGGGAACAGATCACCACGTCTTTGACGCCGGCGACCCGGGCTGGCACCGCATTCATCAGCACGGTGCTGGGGTAAGCCGCCCGTCCTCCGGGCACGTAGAGACCTGCCCGCTCCACCGGCCGCCAGCGCCGCCCAAGCTGTTCGCCGTGGGGGCCCGTCACCGCCAGATCGGCGGGACGTTGGCGTTGGTGGAAGTCGGTGATGCGGCGATGGGCCAGCTCCAGGGCATCCCGCAGGTTGGTCGGCAGCGACGTCCAGGCCTGTTCGAGGGCTTCGGGGGACACCGCCATTGGTTCGGGCCGGAAGCCATCGAACCGTTCGGTGAAGTCGGCAATGGCGGCATCACCGCGGTCGCGCACCGCTTTGAGAATGGCTTCAACCCGCTCACGGGCTTCACCCTGCTGGGTTTGTGTGGTGCGGCTCGACAACCGTTTCAGCTCCGTCTGGGCCCGGTCCAGATCCCGCACGATGCGAAGGGGAGCAACGGCCGGCTGGCTCACAGACAAAGGAACAGTGGGAGAGTTCGGTCAAGTTAGGACTCCACAACCCAGGGAAGGGGGTCCTGTCAAGGAGTAAGGTGCTGGATTGTTCGCAACGTTGAAGCCTCAGTGGCCAATAACAAGTCAGCCAAGAAGCGGATTGAGATTGCTGAGCGCAACCGTCTGCGCAACCGCACCTACAAGTCGTCGATGCGCACCCTGATGAAGCGCTGCTTCGCCGCTTGTGACGCCTACAGCGCCACCCCTGGTGATGAAGCCAAGGCCAGCGTGCAGACCTCCATGCGTGCCGCCTTCAGCAAGATCGACAAGGCCGTGAAGGTGGGTGTGCTGCACCGCAACAACGGTGCCAACCAGAAGTCCCGCCTCAGTGCGGCCGTGCGCAAGGTGCTCGAGCCCGCCAGCTGATTCGGTTTCAACCGGCAGAATGGGCCGAAAGCGCGTTTCGGCCCAGCTGTGTCCCCCACCCCGACGTTGATTGACAGCCACTGTCACATCGTCTTCCGCAACTTTGACGACGACCTCGATGAGGTGGCCTCACGCTGGCGTGAGGCTGGGGTTGGTGCACTGCTGCATGCCTGCGTCGAACCCTCCGAAATCCCGGCGATCCGCGCCCTGGCGGATCGATTCCCGGAAATGCGCTATTCCGTCGGCGTCCATCCATTGGACACCGAGCATTGGCGGGATGACACGGTGGTGGTACTGCGCCGGTCAGCCCTGGAAGACGATCGGGTGGTCGCCATCGGCGAACTCGGCCTCGATCTCTTCCGAGACAAGAATCTCGAGGAGCAGCTTGCTGTGCTGCGCCCTCAATTGGACCTGGCGGTGGAGTTGAACCTGCCGGTGATCATTCACTGCCGGGATGCCGCCGAGCCGATGCTGGAGGAACTGCGGGCCCGCAAGGCGCAGGGCCGTTGCCCCGGAGGGGTGATGCATTGCTGGGGCGGCACCCCCGATGAAATGCACCAGTTCCTGGAGCTCGGTTTCTACATCAGCTTCAGCGGCACCGTCACCTTCCCCAAGGCAGAGCCCACCCACGACTGCGCCCGTCAGGTGCCGGAGGATCGTTTCCTGGTGGAAACCGATTGCCCTTTCCTTGCCCCTGTGCCCCGCCGCGGCAAGCGCAATGAGCCGGCCTTCGTGGCGTCCGTTGCCACGCGGGTTGCTGAGCTGCGCGGCGTGGATCTCGACAGCGTGGCCTGCAGCAGCACCGCCAACGCCCGGCGTTTGTTCGGACTCCCTTAACCGGAGTTTCAAGGGTGTCGAGTCCATATGTAAGATGTTGTATTGGCCTGGCCATGCGCAGGATTCCGTCTTGTGTGTGGTGCCTGAAGCGTCCATTTCCTTCCGGTGCACTTGTCGTCGTCAGCTGATCTGACCCGCGATTTCTGAACAGCAGCAGCGGCGCTGTCGGTTCCTTCCTGGAAACCGTCGGTGCCGCTGTTGTGTCTAATCGTCCTGTCAGGTGAGCTTCTGCCGCCAATCCAGTCCTCCCCAGTCCCTTCGTCCTCTCTGCCGGTCCCCGCATGAGCAGCAGCGCGATTCAGGTCGCCAAGACCGCCACCTACCTCCCTGATCTGGTGGAGGTGCAGCGGGCCAGCTTTAAGTGGTTTTTGGATCAAGGTCTGATCGAGGAGCTGGAAAGCTTCTCTCCGATCACGGATTACACCGGCAAGCTGGAGCTGCACTTCATCGGTAGCGAGTACCGCCTGAAGCGCCCCCGCCACGATGTGGAAGAGGCCAAGCGCCGTGATGCGACCTTCGCGTCACAGATGTATGTGACCTGCCGCCTGGTCAACAAGGAGACCGGTGAGATCAAGGAGCAGGAGGTCTTCATCGGCGAACTGCCGCTGATGACCGAGCGCGGCACCTTCATCATCAACGGCGCTGAGCGCGTGATCGTGAACCAGATCGTGCGCAGCCCCGGTGTCTATTTCAAGGATGAAATGGACAAGAACGGCCGGCGCACCTACAACGCCAGCGTCATCCCCAACCGGGGTGCCTGGCTGAAGTTTGAGACAGATAAGAACGACCTGCTCCACGTTCGTGTGGACAAGACCCGCAAGATCAACGCGCACGTGCTCATGCGTGCCATGGGTCTGTCTGACAACGACGTGCTCGACAAGCTGCGTCACCCCGAGTTCTACAAGAAGTCGATTGATGCCGCCAACGACGAGGGCATCAGTTCGGAAGACCAAGCGCTGCTTGAGCTCTACAAGAAACTCCGTCCGGGTGAACCCCCCTCAGTGAGTGGCGGTCAGCAGCTGCTGCAGACCCGTTTCTTCGATCCCAAGCGCTACGACCTCGGTCGGGTCGGCCGCTACAAGATCAACAAGAAGCTGCGCCTCACCATCCCCGACACGGTGCGCACCCTCACCCATGAGGACGTGCTCTCCACCCTCGATTACCTGATCAACCTGGAACTGGATGTCGGCGGCGCCAGCCTCGACGACATCGATCACCTCGGCAACCGCCGAGTGCGTTCCGTGGGCGAACTCCTGCAGAACCAGGTTCGGGTCGGTCTGAACCGTCTTGAGCGGATCATCAAGGAACGGATGACCGTCGGCGAAACCGATTCGCTGACCCCGGCCCAGTTGGTGAACCCCAAGCCCCTGGTGGCGGCGATCAAGGAGTTCTTCGGCTCCAGCCAGCTGAGCCAGTTCATGGACCAGACCAACCCTCTGGCTGAGCTCACCCACAAGCGCCGCATCTCGGCCCTTGGACCCGGCGGTCTCACCCGTGAGCGTGCCGGCTTCGCCGTCCGCGACATTCATCCCTCCCACTACGGCCGTCTCTGCCCGATTGAGACGCCGGAAGGCCCCAACGCCGGTCTGATCAACTCCCTGGCCACCCACGCCCGGGTCAACGAATACGGCTTCATCGAAACGCCTTTCTGGAAGGTGGAGAACGGTGTCGTTCTGAAGGACGGCGATCCGATCTACCTGTCTGCCGACCGGGAAGACGAAGTGCGCGTCGCCCCTGGTGACGTGGCCACCGAGGACGACGGCCGGATCTCGGCGGATCTGATTCCTGTGCGTTACCGCCAGGACTTCGAGAAAGTCCCCCCTGAGCAGGTCGACTACGTCGCTCTGTCACCGGTGCAGGTGATCTCCGTGGCAACGTCCCTGATCCCCTTCCTGGAGCACGACGACGCCAACCGCGCCCTGATGGGCTCCAACATGCAGCGTCAGGCTGTGCCGTTGCTGCGTCCTGAGCGTGCCCTGGTGGGCACCGGCCTGGAAACCCAGGTGGCCCGCGACTCCGGCATGGTCCCGATCTCCCGGGTGAATGGCACCGTGACCTATGTGGATGCCAACGCCATCGTTGTTCAGGACGAGGACGGCAACGACCACACCCACTTCCTGCAGAAGTATCAGCGCTCCAACCAGGACACCTGCCTGAACCAGCGCCCGATCGTCCGCTGCGGCGATCCGGTGATCGTCGGCCAGGTGATGGCGGATGGTTCCGCCTGTGAAGGCGGTGAGATCGCTCTGGGTCAGAACGTTCTGATCGCTTACATGCCCTGGGAGGGTTACAACTACGAGGACGCGCTGCTGGTCAGCGAGCGTCTGGTTACCGACGACCTCTACACCTCGGTTCACATCGAGAAGTACGAGATCGAAGCACGTCAGACCAAGCTCGGACCTGAAGAGATCACCCGCGAAATTCCCAACGTCGCGGAGGAAAGCCTTGGCAACCTCGACGAGATGGGCATCATCCGCGTGGGCGCTTTCGTTGAAAGCGGCGACATCCTTGTGGGCAAGGTGACGCCCAAGGGCGAATCCGATCAGCCGCCGGAAGAGAAGCTGCTGCGCGCGATCTTCGGTGAGAAGGCGCGCGACGTGCGCGACAACTCCCTGCGGGTGCCCGGCACCGAGCGTGGCCGCGTTGTGGATGTGCGCATCTACACCCGTGAACAGGGTGATGAGCTGCCCCCCGGCGCCAACATGGTGGTGCGGGTGTATGTGGCCCAGCGCCGCAAGATCCAGGTCGGCGACAAGATGGCTGGCCGCCACGGCAACAAGGGCATCATCAGCCGCATCCTTCCTCGGGAGGACATGCCCTATCTGCCCGACGGCACCCCGGTCGACATCGTGCTCAACCCCCTGGGTGTGCCGAGCCGGATGAATGTGGGTCAGGTGTTCGAGCTGCTGATGGGTTGGGCCGCGTCCAACCTGGATTGCCGCGTGCGCATCGTTCCCTTCGATGAGATGCACGGTGCTGAGAAGTCCCAGCAGACCGTCGAGACCTTCCTCAAGGAAGCCGCCAAGCAGCCCGGCAAGGGTTGGGTGTACGACCCTGAGGATCCCGGCAAGCTGCAGCTGAGGGATGGCCGCACCGGTCTGCCCTTCGATCAGCCCGTGGCCGTGGGTTACTCCCACTTCCTCAAGCTGGTTCACCTGGTGGACGACAAGATTCACGCCCGTTCCACCGGCCCCTACTCCCTGGTCACCCAGCAGCCCCTGGGCGGTAAGGCACAGCAAGGTGGTCAGCGCCTGGGTGAGATGGAGGTGTGGGCCCTCGAGGCCTATGGCGCCGCATACACCCTGCAGGAACTTCTCACGGTCAAGTCCGACGACATGCAGGGCCGCAACGAGGCCCTCAACGCCATCGTCAAGGGCAAGCCGATTCCCCGCCCGGGTACACCGGAATCCTTCAAGGTGCTGATGCGCGAGCTTCAGTCCCTGGGTCTGGACATCGCCGTCTACACCGACGAAGGCAAGGAAGTGGATCTGATGCAGGACGTGAACCCACGTCGCAGCACCCCCAGCAGGCCCACCTACGAATCCCTCGGCGTCGCGGATTACGACGAGGACTGACGGATCAACGAACGAACCGATTCCCCGCTCCTTCTTCCTTAACCGTCAATGACCAACAGCAACCTCCGCACCGAGAACCACTTCGATTACGTCAAGATCACCCTCGCCTCACCCGATCGGGTGATGGAGTGGGGACAGCGCACCCTGCCCAACGGCCAGGTGGTCGGTGAGGTCACTAAGCCGGAGACCATCAACTACCGCACCCTCAAGCCCGAGATGGACGGGCTGTTCTGCGAAAAGATCTTTGGCCCGTCCAAAGACTGGGAATGCCACTGCGGCAAGTACAAGCGGGTGCGTCACCGGGGCATCGTTTGTGAACGCTGCGGTGTGGAGGTCACCGAGAGCCGCGTGCGTCGTCACCGCATGGGTTTCATCAAGCTGGCGGCCCCCGTCTCCCACGTCTGGTACCTGAAGGGGATCCCCAGCTACGTCGCCATCCTGCTGGACATGCCCCTGCGGGATGTGGAGCAGATCGTCTACTTCAACTGCTACGTGGTGCTGGATCCCGGCGACCACAAGGACCTGAAGTACAAGCAGCTGCTCACCGAAGACGAGTGGCTGGAAATTGAAGACGAGATCTACGCCGAAGATTCCGAGATCGAGAACGAGCCCGTGGTGGGAATCGGTGCCGAGGCCCTCAAGCAACTGCTGGAAGACCTCACCCTCGATGAAGTGGCTGAGCAGCTGCGTGAGGAGATCAACGGCAGCAAGGGTCAGAAGCGCGCCAAGTTGATCAAGCGTCTGCGCGTGATCGACAACTTCATCGCCACCAACGCTCGTCCAGAGTGGATGGTGCTGGATGTGATCCCGGTGATTCCGCCCGACCTGCGCCCGATGGTGCAGCTCGATGGTGGTCGCTTCGCCACCAGCGATCTCAACGATCTCTACCGGCGGGTGATCAATCGCAACAACCGTCTGGCGAGGCTCCAGGAAATCCTGGCCCCTGAAATCATCGTCCGCAACGAGAAGCGGATGCTGCAGGAGGCCGTCGACGCCCTGATCGACAACGGCCGTCGCGGTCGCACCGTCGTGGGTGCCAACAACCGTCCGCTCAAATCACTGAGCGACATCATTGAAGGCAAGCAGGGCCGCTTCCGTCAGAACCTCCTTGGTAAGCGGGTCGACTACTCCGGTCGTTCAGTGATCGTGGTGGGTCCGAAGCTGAAGATGCACCAGTGCGGTCTGCCCAAGGAGATGGCGATCGAGCTGTTTCAGCCCTTCGTGATCCACCGCCTGATCCGCCAGAACATCGTTAACAACATCAAGGCGGCCAAGAAGCTGATTCAGCGGGCCGACGATGAAGTGATGCAGGTGCTGCAAGAGGTGATCGACGGTCACCCGATCCTGCTGAACCGTGCTCCAACCCTGCACCGTCTCGGCATTCAGGCCTTCGAACCCAAGCTGGTGGATGGCCGTGCCATTCAGCTGCACCCCCTCGTCTGCCCAGCCTTCAACGCTGACTTTGACGGTGACCAGATGGCCGTTCACGTGCCCCTGGCCATCGAGGCGCAGACCGAGGCCCGCATGCTGATGCTGGCCAGCAACAACATCCTGTCGCCTGCGACCGGTGAGCCGATCATCACCCCGTCTCAGGACATGGTGCTCGGCTCCTACTACCTGACGGCGCTGCAACCCGGTGTCTCCAAGCCCGGCTTCGGCGATCGCAGCTGCACGTTCGCGGGTCTGGAGGATGTCATCCACGCCTTTGAAGACAACCGGATCGGTCTGCACGACTGGGTGTGGGTCCGCTTCAACGGTGAAGTTCAGGACGATGAAGAGCTGGATGCGCCCAGCAAGAGCGAATCCCTCAGCGATGGGACACGCATCGAAGAGTGGAGCTACCGCCGCGACCGTTTCGATGAAGACGGTGCCCTGATTAGCCGCTACATCCTCACCACTGTGGGCCGCGTGGTGATGAATCACACGATCATCGACGCGGTGGCCGCCGCCTGAATCAAGCCAGACGTCCTTCCTCCTTAACTCCTGATCCGCGCGCAGTCATGACCTCGTCCTCGAAATCTCGCAAGTCCAAATCCAGTAAGGCCTCCAAGGCCGCCAAAGAGGCTCCCGTGAGCGCATCGCGTCCGCTCTCGAAGACCCCACCGCCGTTCCGCAACCAGGTCATCGACAAGCGGGCCCTCAAGCAGCTCGTTGCCTGGTCCTACAAGAACCACGGCACTGCGGTGACGTCGGCCATGGCCGACAACCTCAAGGATCTCGGCTTCAAGTACGCCACCCAGGCGGCTGTGTCGATCTCCGTCGACGACCTCAAGGTGCCCGAGGCGAAGAAGGATCTGCTGGGCCAGGCCGAGGAACAGATCATGGCCACCGAAGAACGCTATCGCCTCGGTGAAATCACCGAGGTGGAGCGTCACACCAAGGTGATCGACACCTGGACCGAGACCAACGAGCGTCTGGTGGATGCTGTCAAAAAGAACTTTGACGAGAACGCACCGCTGAACTCGGTGTGGATGATGGCCAATTCCGGCGCCCGGGGAAACATGTCCCAGGTGCGTCAGCTGGTGGGCATGCGCGGCCTGATGGCCAACCCGCAGGGTGAAATCATCGACCTTCCGATCCGCACCAACTTCCGTGAGGGTCTGACGGTCACCGAGTACGTCATCTCCTCCTATGGCGCCCGGAAGGGTCTGGTGGATACGGCGCTGCGCACCGCCGACTCCGGTTACCTCACCCGTCGTCTGGTGGACGTTGCCCAGGATGTGATCGTCCGTGAGGACGACTGCGGCACGACCCGCCACATCGTGGTGGACGCCGAGGACGGCAAATTCGGCAGCCGGCTTGTGGGTCGCCTGACCGCCGCCCAGGTGGTGAATGCCGATGGCGAGGTGCTGGCTGAGCGCGACACTGAAATCGATCCGCCGCTGTCTAAGTCCTTCGAGGCCGCTGGTGTCAAGGCCGTGAGTGTGCGTTCGCCGCTCACCTGTGAAGCCAACCGTTCCGTTTGCCGCAAGTGCTACGGCTGGGCACTGGCCCACAACGAACTGGTCGACCTGGGTGAAGCCGTCGGCATCATTGCAGCCCAGTCGATCGGTGAGCCTGGAACCCAGCTCACCATGCGGACCTTCCACACCGGTGGTGTGTCCACCGCTGAAACAGGTGTGGTTCGCTCCAAGGTGGCGGGCACCGTCGAGTTCGGCAGCAAGGCGCGGGTGCGTCCCTACCGCACCCCCCACGGTGTGAATGCCCAACAGGCTGAGGTTGATTTCAACCTCACGATCAAGCCGTCCGGCAAGGGCAAGGCCCAGAAGATCGAGATCACTAACGGCTCCCTGTTGTTCGTCGACAACGGTGCTGAGATCGATGCCGACGTCACCGTGGCGCAGATCGCCGCTGGTGCGGTCAAGAAGAGTGTGGAGAAGGCCACCAAGGACGTGATCTGCGACCTGGCCGGCCAGGTGCGTTACGAGGAGGCGATCCAGCCCCGTGAGGTCACCGACCGCCAGGGCAACATCACCCTGAAGGCCCAGCGTCTTGGCCGCATGTGGGTGCTTTCCGGCGACGTCTACAACCTGCCGCCCAATGCTCAGCCCGTGGTCACCAGTGAGACCCAGGTCACTGAGGGTCAGGTGCTGGCCGAAGCCAGCCAGCGGAGTGAGTACGGCGGTGAAGTGCGCTTGCGCGACTCCATCGGTGATTCCCGTGAGGTGCAGATCGTCACCACGGCGATGACCCTCAAAGACTTCAAGCTGCTGGAGGAGTCCACCCACTCCGGTGAGATCTGGAACCTCGAGGCCAAAGACGGCACCCGTTACCGCCTCAACACCATCCCCGGCAGCAAGATCGGTTCCGGTGAGGTCATCGCTGAACTGGCGGATGACCGCTTCCGCACCGGCACCGGTGGTTTGGTGAAGTTCGCCCCTGGTCTGGCGATCAAGAAGGCCCGTTCCGCCAAGAACGGTTACGAGGTCAACAAGGGCGGCACCCTGCTTTGGATCCCCCAGGAGACCCACGAAATCAACAAGGACATCTCCCTGTTGATGATCACCGACGGTCAGTGGATCGAGGCCGGCACCGAGGTTGTCAAAGACATCTTCAGCCAGACCGCGGGCATCGTCACCGTCACCCAGAAGAACGACATTCTGCGCGAAATCATCGTCCGCAGTGGTGAGTTCCACCTCTGCACCGATGCCAAGGCACTGGAGCGTTTCGAGGGTGATGGCCAGATGGTCAACCCCGGCGAAGACATCGCCAAGGGGCTGTCCGTTGACACGATGAAGTACGTGCAGACGGTGGAGACCCCCGAAGGCAAGGGTCTGCTGCTGCGTCCGGTTGAGGAGTACACCATTCCCAACGAGGCCCAGCTGCCTGAGCTGTCCCATGTGAAGCAGGCCAATGGCCCTCACCTCGGCATCAAGGCCACCCAGCGTCTGGCGTTCAAGGACAACGAACTGATCAAGTCCGTTGAAGGTGTGGAGCTGCTCAAGACCCAGCTGCTGCTCGAGACCTTCGACACCACCCCGCAGATGACGGTGGATGTCGAGAAGGCTCCCGACAAGCGGGCCAAGACTATTTCTCGTCTGCGCCTTGTGATCCTCGAGTCGATCCTGGTGCGTCGCGACACCATGTCCGACTCCAGCCACGGCTCAACCCACACCGAGCTGCAGGTCGAAGATGGCGTGTCTGTGAAGGCTGGCGATGTCGTCGCCACCACCCAGATCCTCTGCAAGCAGGCCGGTCTGGCGCAGTTGCCTGAAGCCACGGAAGCCGACCCGGTGCGTCGGATGATCGTGGAACGCCCCGAAGACACCACCACCCTGAGCACCTCCGGCAAGCCGGTGGTGAGCGTCGGTCAGCGGATTGTCGATGGCGATGCCCTTGCCGACGGCGAAACCGCCACCTGCTGTGGTGAGATCGAGGCCGTCAGCGGCAACAGCGTCACACTCCGTCTGGGACGTCCCTACATGGTGTCGCCCGACTCCGTCCTGCACGTGCGTGATGGAGATCTGGTGCAGCGCGGTGATGGCCTGGCCCTGCTGGTGTTCGAACGCCAGAAGACCGGTGACATCGTTCAGGGTCTGCCCCGAATCGAGGAATTGCTGGAGGCCCGTCGCCCCCGTGAATCCGCGATTCTCTGCAAGAAGCCCGGCACCGTTGAGATCAAGCAGGGTGAAGACGACGAGTCCCTTGCCGTCAACGTGATCGAATCCGATGACGCCATCGGTGAATATCCGATCCTGCTCGGCCGCAACATCATGGTGAGCGATGGCCAACAGGTCACCGCTGGTGAACTGCTGACCGATGGCCCGATCAACCCCCACGAGTTGCTCGAGTGCTACTTCGAAGATCTGCGCAGCCGCAAGCCTCTGATGGAGGCCGCCCAGGAGGCGATCGCCAACCTGCAGCACCGTCTGGTGACTGAGGTTCAGAACGTCTACAAGTCCCAAGGCGTCTCGATTGACGACAAGCACATCGAGGTGATCGTCCGTCAGATGACCAGCAAGGTGCGGGTCGAAGATGCCGGCGACACCACCCTGTTGCCAGGTGAGCTGATCGAACTGCGTCAGGTGGAAGACACCAACCAGGCCATGGCGATCACCGGTGGCGCTCCCGCCGAGTTCACCCCGGTGCTGCTGGGTATCACCAAGGCGTCGCTCAACACCGACAGCTTCATCTCCGCCGCCTCCTTCCAGGAGACGACCCGGGTGCTCACCGAAGCCGCCATCGAGGGCAAGAGCGACTGGCTGCGTGGTCTCAAGGAGAACGTGATCATCGGTCGCCTGATTCCCGCAGGTACCGGCTTCAGCGGCTTCGAAGAAGAGCTGCAGAAGGAGGCTGGCCCCCACCCCGACATCCTTTCGGAGGACCCGGCCGGCTACCGCCGCATGCAGAACCTGCGTCCCGACTACACCGTCGACATGCCCCCTGCGGCCAGCGCCAGTGCGGTGCTGGATGACCCTAGTGACGCCGATCTCGAGGCCACCCGCACCCGCCACAACATCGACCCCTCGGCGAGCAATTTCGCCGCGTTCACCCGTCCGGACGCCGACAATGAGCTGAAGGAAGAGCAGGTGGTCGATGCTGAAGCCGTTGAGGGTCTTCAGGAAGAGGGCCTGCTCTCTGACGAATGAGCTCCGCTCAATCGTTCACCATTGCAGCCCCTTCCATGCTTGAGCCCACTGAGATCCCCAAGAGACGCCTGCCCAAATATGGGTTCCACACCCATACCGAGCGGCTGAATGGACGTCTGGCCATGCTTGGCTTCATCGCCCTGATGGCGGTGGAGATCAAGCTTGGCCATGGTCTGCTGATCTGGTGACCCAGGCTCTGCTGGGTCGCAGCGCGGCCGAGCTGCAGGACTGGGCCGTCGCCCAGGGACAGAAGCCGTTCCGCGGCCGTCAGCTGCATGACTGGATCTATGCCAAGGGGGCTCGATCCCTGGCCGACATCACGGTCTTCCCCAAGACCTGGCGTGCCACCTTGTTGGAGAGCGGCATTGATGTGGGCCGGCTGAAGGAAGTGCATCGTTCGGTGGCCACGGATGCCACCACCAAATTGCTGCTCTCCACCGAGGACGGCGAAACCATCGAAACGGTCGGGATTCCCACCGACCAACGCCTCACCGTCTGTGTGTCCAGCCAGGTGGGTTGTCCCATGGCCTGCCGCTTCTGTGCCACCGGCAAAGGGGGGTTGCAGCGTTCACTTCAGACCCACGAAATCGTGGATCAGGTGCTGAGTGTGCGTGAGGCGATGGACCGTCGTCCTTCCCACATCGTGTTCATGGGCATGGGCGAGCCCCTGCTCAACAGCAGCGCTGTGCTGGAGGCGATCCGCTGCCTCAATGATGATCTCGGCATCGGCCAACGGCGCATCACCGTCAGCACGGTGGGTGTTCCGAAAACCTTGCCGCAACTCGCGGAACTGGCCATGCAGCGGCTGGGCCGCGCCCAGTTCACCCTGGCGGTGAGCCTCCATGCCCCCAACCAGCGGCTGCGCGAGGAGCTCATTCCCACAGCCCATGCCTACCCCTATGAGGCTTTGCTCGAGGATTGCCGTCACTATCTGGAATTGACCGGTCGGCGGGTGAGTTTTGAGTACATCCTGCTCGGTGAAATCAACGATCAGCCCGAGCATGCCGCAGAGCTGGCGGATCGCGTTGGTGGTTTCCAGAGCCACGTGAACCTGATCGCCTACAACCCGATTGAGGAGGAAGAGTTCAAACGACCAACGCCGCAGCGGATCGAGGCGTTTCGTCGTGTGTTGGAGCGGCGCGGTGTTGCCGTGAGCCTCAGGGCCAGCCGGGGGCTCGATCAAAATGCGGCCTGCGGTCAGCTCCGGCGTCAGCAGATGGCCCCCAATTCATCCGGCAGCTGACGGGTGGGCTGATGCCCTGTTCCTCAGCAGACTGCTGAGGAACAGGGTCTGCGCATGACAGCGATCGATTGGCTGCTTCTCGCTGCTTACCTCGTTCTCACCCTGGTGTTGGGGTTGTGGCTGGCCCGCCGCAACAGCGGCGAGGCGGATTATTTCGTGGCTGGCCGTCGTCTGAACGGTTGGTTGGCCGGCGCCTCGATGGCGGCCACCACCTTCTCCATCGATACGCCGCTTTACGTTGCCGGCCTGGTTGGTACCCGCGGCCTGGCGGGCAACTGGGAGTGGTGGAGCTTTGGTTTGGCCCACGTGGCCATGGCTGTTGTCTTCGCACCCCTCTGGCGCCGCAGCGGTGTGCTCACCGACGCCGCCTTCACCGAGCTGCGCTATGGCGGAGCGGCGGCGGCTTGGTTGCGCGGCATCAAGGCTTTCCTGCTGGCCGTGCCGGTGAACTGCATCGGCATCGGCTATGCCTTCCTCGCCCTCCGCAAGGTGGTGGAAGCGCTGGGGCTGGTGTCGGGTCAACCCGCAGCACTGGGACTGACGGACACGGTCTGGCTCCTGATGGTCGTGGCTCTGCTTGTGATGAGTTACACCGTGGCCGGTGGGCTCTGGGCCGTCGTGGTCACCGATCTGGTCCAGCTTGTGCTGGCGTTGGCGGGTGCCCTGGCCGTGGCCGCGGCTGCCCTCCATGCCGCAGGAGGGATGACAGCGCTGTTGGAACAACTGCAGGCACTGCAGCGGCCGGAGATGCTGTCCCTGGTGCCCTGGACCTGGGATGACGCGGGCTTCCACTGGTTGCAGGGCAGTGGCATCAGCATCCCGATGTTCACGGCCTACATCGCTGTGCAGTGGTGGAGTTTCCGCCGCAGCGATGGGGGTGGCGAGTTCATCCAGCGCATGCTGGCCACCCGCGATGAGCAGCAGGCGCGGCTGGCGGGTTGGGTGTTTCTGGTGGTGAATTACCTCGTGCGCAGCTGGCTCTGGATCGTGGTCGCGTTGGCGGCCCTGGTGCTGTTGCCGGCTGGCGCTGATCTTGAGCTCGGCTATCCCGCCCTGGCCGTGCAACTGCTGCCCCCGGTGGCGCTCGGCTTGGTGGTGATCTCTTTGGTGGCGGCGTTCATGAGCACCGTGAGCACCTCGGTGAACTGGGGAGCCAGCTACCTCACCCACGACCTCTATCAGCGCTTTGTTCGCCCCTCTGCCGGTTCGCGGGAGCTGTTGCTGGTGGGACAACTCACCACGGTTCTGCTGCTCGTTCTTGGGGTGATCACCGCTTTGATCAGCGACAGCATCGGCACGGTGTTTCGGCTGGTGATCGCGATCGGGTCCGGCCCCGGTGTGGTTCTGGTGCTGCGCTGGTTCTGGTGGCGCGTGAATGCAGCCGCGGAGCTGTCGGCGATGCTCTGCGGCTTTTTCGTTGGGGTGTTCACTTCGGTGGTGCCCCTGGTTCGGATCGAGGATTACGGGGTTCGCATTGCGGTGATCACCGGCCTCTCCGCTGTCCTCTGGTTGACGGTGATGCTGAGCACACCGCCGGAATCGGATGCTGTTTTGGAGCGGTTTGTGCGGACGGTGCGTCCTCCGGGCCCCGGGTGGTCACGCCTGCGCCAGCGCTTCGGCGTCATGCCGATGGAGTCGTTGCCGGCCATGCTGCGGCGCTTCATGCTGGCCTGTGGTGTGTTGTTTGGTGGCCTGCTCGGCACCGGAGGCTTCCTGTTGCATCAACAGTGGAGTGGCTGGATCGGTCTGTCGGTGCTGATCCTCTCGATGTGGCAGCTGCGGCGGCGAGTCGATGCCGTGCCCTCTTGAGCAGAATGACGCCTTGATTGGCCTGTTCCGGTGTCGTTTTTTCGTTCCACGCTTCTGCCGGCTCTGATTGTTCTTCTGTTTGCCCTGGCGTTGTTCGCTGTGAGTGCCCGCATCTGGCTTCCCGGTGACATGCTGGCTCCAGCCCCGATGGGTTGAGTCCTGGAATGGCTCCCGTAGCATCCCCGCATGACTGACGACCGCAGCCAACAGAAGGACCAGGGGCTGTCCAGCCTCTCTGTGGATCCTGATCTGCTGGCGCGTGAGCTGGCGGCGGAAGACGACGTTGATCCGCTTGATGCAATCCAGCTCGATGACGCCGAGCAGGATTCCTCCCTGGAGATTGCCCGGGCCTGTGACCAGGGCCTGGTCTTGTTGCGTGGCAACCACGGAGAACGGCTGCAGGGCCTGCAGGTGTTCTGTGAACACCGTGATCCCCGTTCGATTGCCCTGCTGCTGCCCTTGCTCCAGAACTCCTGTCCGGTGGAGCGGATGAGTGCCGTCTACGCCTTGGGCCGCAATCCATCACCGCCGGCTGTTGAGCCGCTGTTGCAGCTGCTTCAGCTCGATGCCAATGCCTACGTCCGCAAGGCTGCGGCCTGGAGCCTGGGCAATTTCCCCGATGCTCCGGTGCTCAATCCGTTGATCCGGGCGTTGCAGACGGATGTCGCAGCGGTGCGCCTCTGGTGTCCGGGATCCCTGGCGGAAGCCGGCAGCCGTTCCCCGGTCAAGGCCGACCCCGCGGCGGGGCAATTGCTGGTGAGTCTGCGCATCGACAGTGAAGCGGTGGTGCGCAGCAACTGCATCTGGGCTTTGGGCCGTTTGATGGATCAGCTGGTGCAGCCGCGGCAAGCCGAGATCGTTGAAGCCCTGGTGAGTGCCCTCCTCCATGACGGGGAGATCTCCGTGCGCGATGAGGCCAGAACGGCCCTCGAGCAGCTGGAGGATCCGCTGGTGCTGGAACGCCTCCAGGCTCTGATCAACGACGGTTTCATCCTGTAGCGCCGCTCTTGTAACGGCAAACGCAACATTCAGGGGTGACCCCCACTAGATTGCTGCGCAAATCACGCTTCTTCGATGCCCCAGAAGACCATTCGTTTCACCATTCGGTCTGACGGCCGTGTGGAAGAACGGGTCGAGGGTGTTGATGGTGAAGCGTGCCAGCAGCTCACTGAAGAAGTGGAAGCTGCTCTTGGAACGGTTGAACGTCAGGAGTCCACATCCGAAGCGTTTCTGCAGCCTGAGGTCCAGTCCCAGTCTCTTCCCGCTCATTTGAACTGATGTCGCATTTCAGCACCGTCAAAACCGAACTGCGTCAGCTGGAGCCTCTGGTGAAAGCCCTGGAAGACATGGGCTATGCCCCTTATCAGGGTGAACGTCCCGTGCGCGGCTACCGCGGCCAGACCGTCACCGCTGATCTGGCCATCGCGGTGCAGGACGGTGGTGACATCGGCTTCCGCTGGAACAGCGCATCGGAGTCCTATGAGCTGGTCACCGACCTTGATCTGTGGAAGCAGCAGATTCCTGTGGAACGTTTTCTCTCCAAGCTCACCCAGCGCTACGCCCTGAACACGGTTCTGGCTGCCACCACCAAGGAAGGATTCCAGGTTGCCGAGCAGACCCAATCCGAGGATGGTTCGATCGAACTCGTGGTGACCCGCTGGGACGCCTGAATCCTGGCTGATCCTTCGTCTCACGCCTTTTCCGCCCCCGCTCGCCCGCAGGAGCAGGTCACAGGGAGGGAACCCCTGCTCGGGGGAGACATGCGTGATCAGGCTGTCTGGGTGGATGAAGCCGTCTGCATCGGCTGTCGCTACTGCGCCCACGTGGCTGCGAACACCTTTGTTGTTGAGCCGCATCTGGGACGCTCAAGGGCCATCCGACAGGACGGTGACTCCACCGAATGCATTCAGGAGGCCATCGACACCTGTCCTGTGGATTGCATTCACTGGGTTCCCTTTGAATCGTTGGAAACGTTGCGGCAAAACCTGATTCGCCAGAATCTGCAACCGCGTCCCCAGGGTTGATGGCGCTTCCCACCCGCCGATTCGGCCGCACGGAGCTTGAGATCCCCCTGTTGTCTCTTGGGGGAATGCGCTTTCAGCAGAGCTGGACCGACCTTCCTGCTGATCAGATCACGTCTGCATCGCAAACCCAGCTCGAGGCGACTCTGAAGCGCGCGGTGGATCTGGGCTTTCACCATGTGGAAACGGCGCGGCACTACGGCAGCTCCGAACGTCAGCTGGGCTGGGCCCTGCCGCGTACACCCGATCCCTCCCGTCTGCTGCAAAGCAAGGTGCCTCCCCGGCCCGATGCCGATGCCTTCGAGGCGGAACTGGAGCTCAGTTTTGACCGGTTGGGCTGTGATCGCCTTGATTTACTGGCCATCCACGGCATCAACCTGCCGGAGCATCTCGAGCAGGCCCTTCAACCCGGGGGCTGTATGGAGGTGGTGCGCCGCTGGCAGGCGGAGGGCCGTATTGGTCACGTGGGTTTCTCCACCCATGGCCCCACCGCCTTGATCGCACAGGCCTGCGACTCCGGTGCCTTCGATTACGTGAATCTGCACTGGTACTACATCCGCCAGGACAACGGCCCTGCCTTGGATGCGGCCCGCCGTCAGGACATGGGGGTGTTCATCATCAGTCCCACTGACAAGGGCGGCCATCTGCACACGCCATCCCAACGGCTGTTGGAGCTGTGTGCACCGCTGCATCCCATCGTCTTCAACGACCTGTTCTGTCTCCAGGACCCGCGGGTGCACACCATCAGTGTGGGAGCGGCCCGGCCGGAGGATCTCGAGCTTCACCTGGAGGCGTTGCACCTGCTACCGGAGGCAGCGTCCTTGGTTGCTCCAGTGGATCAGCGGCTTCGGCAGGCGGCCGATGAAGCATTGGGTCGTGACTGGATGGCCACCTGGTCCGTCGGGCTGCCGCCTTGGCATGCGACGCCTGGGGAAATCAACCTGCCGGTGTTGCTTTGGCTGTACAACCTGCTGGAGGCCTGGGATCTGGAGAGTTATGCCAAGGCCCGCTATGGGTTGCTGGGCTCCGGCGGCCACTGGTTTGCCGGGGCCAATGCCGATGGCTTTGATGCGGAGGTCAGTGCCGAAGAGCTGCAGAGCGTCCTGCAGGAGAGCCCGTGGCGTGAGCGCATCCCAGAGATTCTGCGCAGCCTCAAGCAGCGGCTCAAGGGCGAATCCCAGATGCGCTTGTCGAGCGTCTGAGCGTTCCTTTTAGCTCCCCAGAGGATCCCGGCTGGGTGTTCCCACGGCCCTTGGGTAGCTGCGGGGGCAGGGGCCGTTCGGTTGCACCCGCAGCAGGTGCCGCGTGCCGCGATCACCGGGCAGTTGCCGGTGCTGCACCTCGATCAGATGGCCCTTAAGCAGGCGCAGGGCCCTGTTGAACGGCACGGCATCGCTGTCCGTCCACTGGCCCCGATACAGCAGGGCCTGGCCGTCGCTCTTCAGCAAGGGCAAAAGGTATTCGGCCACCACGGGAGCTGCTGCCACAGCCCGGGCCACGGCGCGATCGAAGCTGCCGCGGAAGTGGCGATCGCGCCCGGTGGTTTCGATCCGCTCGGTGCGGACCCGCACCCGATCGGCAAGGCCCAGGCTTCCGGCCATGGCCTCCACGGCGGCGGTCTTGCGTCCGACGGAATCCAGCAGGGTCACCTGTGCCTGGGGCAGGGCAATGGCGATGGCGAGGCCGGGGAAGCCTCCCCCGGTTCCCACATCAATCCAGTGCTGCGGCTCGTCCGCTGACTGGAGTTCCGCCGCCAGCGGCCAGAGGCTGTCGAAGACCTGACCAATCCAGAAATCGTCGCCGTTCACCAGGCGCGTCAGGTTGACCCGTTCATTCCAGCTCTGCAGCAGGCCCTGAAGCTCCACCAGCTGGTCGCGCTGCGCCTGCGATGGCTGCCATCCCAGGGCGTCCCAGAACGCCGGTTCAGGCGCGGTGGCGGCCATGGCTGCAGCAACAACTCTTCTTAGGATGAAGGACCGGCCGTCCCCTGTGTCCGAAGCCCGCCCCAGCCATCACGAACGGCTTGGCGTGCGTCCCGGGGTTGACGCTGAAACCTTGCGCCAGGCCTTTCGACGCCAGTCCAAGGCCCTGCATCCCGACACCACGCAACTGCCGCCCGAGCAGGCCAGCATTGCGTTTCAGCAGCTCAAGGAGTCCTATGACGTTCTGCTGCGTCAGAGCCAGGCAACCCTCAGTCTTGGCGCCCAGTCGCCGTCATCGCCCCCGCCACTGCAGCGTGAATCCCGCCCGGATGCCTGGCAGGGCATTGGTCAACGCAGGCCCCTCTCTGGTGGGGAATGGTTCTCGCTGGTGCTGTTGAGCATCGCGCTGTTGCTCAGCCTGGTGCTGGGGTTGGGGGTGGCGCTTGCCCAGGGCCGCGATTGGCAGGTGTCGCCGAGTTGGCTGGCGGATGAGCAGACTCAGAACACATCCGTGCGTTCGCAACCTGATGGCCGCCCTGCCCCCGGAGAGCATCCCGCTGAATCAGCACTCTCTCCCGGCGCTTGAGGCTTGGCTCCAGCAGCTGGGTGCCGTCCGCATGGACGACAACCCCTGCCAGTGGATGCTTGAGCGTTCTGAGTGGCGAGCGTTGTTGCTGCTGGAACGGGAGGACCTCAAAGTGATCTGGCACCCGGGTTCCCTGGAGGCCATGGTGCAGTGTTCGCTGCCCTATGGCCTCTCCAGGGCCGATGTCGAGGCGGCGATTCAGGCGGGGCCCTGAGGCCAGCAGCTTCAGAGCTGATCGAGGGCCTGTTCCAGCACCGAATAGCAGCGTTCCAGCTGGGCATCGCTGATGCAGAGCGGTGGCAGCAGATAGACCACCTGGCCCAGGGGGCGGAGGAAGACGCCTTTCTCCATCGCCAGCCGTTTCAGCTTCGGCCCCGCCGGGTTGAGGTAGCCCGAGCTCCCCTCCACAACGAGGTCGAAGCCGGCCACCGTCCCCGTCAGCCGGGGATGTTGCACCTTCCGATGACGCGCCAACCGCTCCAGATGAGGACGATGCCGTTGTTCGAACTGTTGAAAGGCAGCGGGGTTGCGCTCAAGCAGGTCGAGGCTGGCGTTGGCCGCGGCGCAGCCCAGCGGATTGGCCGTGAAGCTGTGGCCGTGCCAGAGGGTCAGGCAGGGGTCGTCACCGACGAAGGCTTCGAACACCGCTTCGCTGGCCATGGTCACGCCCATCGGCAGACATCCCCCCGTCAAGCCTTTGGACAGGGCCATCAGATCCGGCCGGATGCCCGCTCGCCGGCTGGCGAACCAGTCGCCACAGCGTCCGAAGCCGGTGAGCACTTCATCGGCGATCAGCAGGGCTCCCGCCTGGCGGGTGCGTGCCTCCACTTGCCTCAGAAACTCGGGCCGCACCATGGCCATGCCGCCGGCCCCCTGCAGCAGCGGTTCGAGGATCACCGCCGCTGTCGGTGTCTCCAGCACGCGCTCGAGCACCTCGAGTGCCGCCGATTCCTTGGCCTCCACGGCATCGTCGTCCCACCAGGTGGCCGGCCAGGGAACCCGGGCGACGGGAAAGAGCTTGTCTTCGAAGGGGGCGCTGAACAGGTTGCGTTCGCCGACGGCCATCGCTCCGAAGGTGTCACCGTGGTACGCCCCGTCGAAGGCGACGATCTGAGAGCGCGGTTGGCCCCGGTTTGCCCACCACTGGCAGGCGATCTTGAGCGCCACTTCCACCGCAGTGGAGCCGTTGTCGGAGAAGAACAGCCGTTGCAGGCCGCAGAGGCCGCTCAGACGTACGGCCAGCTGTTCAGCAGGCTCATGGGTGAAGTCGGCAAAAATCACCTGCTCGAGGCGGGCGGCCTGATCGGCGATGGCCTTGGCCAGCACCGGATGGGCATGGCCGTGCAGGGTGACCCACCAGCTGCTGATGGCATCGATCAGGGGCTCGCCTTGCTCACGGATCAGCAGGGCACCGTCTCCAGACACCACCCGTTGGGAGTTAGCTGCGCTGGCCATCTGGGTGAAGGGGGGCCACAGATTCGGATGGCGGATCGACCCCATGGCAGCAGCGGCAGCTTTTGCCATATTGAATCTGGAGCTATTGGAGATGCCCCGGATGGCTGCCCCACGCACCCGTCGTCAATCCAAGCGTTTTGTTCCCACCACGCGGCCTGAGCCGTCGGCCAAGCGACGTCTTGTTGTCCCTGAGGGCGACTGGCAAGCGATTCGCAGTGATCTCGAGCTGCGGGGTTGGTCGTCCTCCCAGCTGGAGGTGATCCAGGCTGAACTCAGTCACGGATGGCCGCTGCGGGTCGCCGTGCGCCATGCCGCGATGCGTCTGGGCACCTGCCCTACCGGGTCAAAGGCCCTGGGCTGAGGGGTCAGCGGCAGACGTCACTGTTCTTTTCCGCCTCTGTGGCGATGGCGCTGCAGTTCACCCAGCGCACCAGCTGCACCTCGATGTCGGTGAACAGCGCCAGAATCCCAACGCAGAGTGCTGAAACAGCCAGGGTCGCGAGGGTTTGACGTGAAGTCACGGGGACGAGCGCTTCAACACTTCTCGGAATGTAGTGGTGAGATTTTGCTCGTGCCAAAGCCGCTCCAGAACCGTTGCTGAGAGCGAGGCCTGGGGCGGGAGCTGCGCCAGAACGGGGACGTCACCGAATTGCTTGAGGGTCCCCGGGTTGTCGGCATGGAGGGGGCCGTTGAGGATCAGTCCCAACACCGTGAGATTCCGCCGTCTCAACGCTTCCAAGCTGAGCAGGGTGTGGTTGAGGGTGCCCAGTCCACTGCGGGCCACCAGAACGATGGGCAACTGCCACTCCACCAGTTGATCGATCTGGAGCCAGTTGCGGGTGAGGGGCACCATCAACCCTCCAGCCGTCTCCACCACCAGGGATCCCTGATGCTGGGGAATGGCGAGTTGGGCAGGGTCGAGTGGCGTGTCGTCCAGTTCGGCGGCCCAGTGGGGGGAGACCGGCTCTCGGAAGGCATAGGCCTCGGGCAGCATCCGTTCCGGCGGGAGGTTCAACAGCTGCCGCACCCGTTCGCGGTCACCGCCGCCCTCCAGTCCGCTCTGCACCGGTTTCCAGTAGCTGGCCTGAAGCCCCTGTACGAGCCACGCACTCACCACGGTTTTGCCGACGTCCGTGTCGGTTCCGCACACCACCAGGCGACTGACGCTGCCGTTCATCGCTTCACCATCAGGACCCACATCCTCCAGGTCAGGGCGAACCCGGCTGATGCATCGGCTTGGGGCCAAGCTCGGAAGACGGCCTTCCATTGGCCTGGGGAGAGCTGGCCACCGTTGGTGACGGAGGCGCCGATGTTGCTCATCGGTCGCAGCAGCCGCAGTGGATTGGCGGCGCGTTGGGTGAAGCTCAGGCACTCGTCCCGTTGCACCACCCCATCCGGCAGGGCTGCCATCAGTTGCTCCCGCACCGGCATGGACAAGGCCGTGCAGGTTTGATTCGCTGCCCGGGCGGCGTGCTGCCATTGCGGAAAACTTCCAGCCACCGGCACTGCCAGGGCCAGCCAGCCCCCCTTTGGCAGGGCATCCACCCAACGCCGAAGCTGCTGGGCTGGATCCGGTAACCAATGCAAAACAAAGCTGGAGGCCAGCAGTTGCGGAGGCTCACTCCAGTTCGGTAACCCGCGGCTCAAGTCATGCCGCAGGGTGTGTGTTCCATGGGGGTGGCTGTTCAACATGGCGGCACTTCCGTCAAGACGGATCACCTGCTGGCCTGGATGAGCGACTTCCAGGGCTGCGGCCAGATGACCGGTGCCGCTGCCGAGGTCAGCCCACAGGCCCCGCCGGATGGAGCAGCGACGGCTCAGTTGGGCCAGGCGCCAGGCCATGGCCCGTTGCAGCAACGCCTCGCCTGCATAGGTCGGTGCTGCGCGACTGAAGCGCTCCAGCACCTGGTCGGGGCGAATCACAGGGCCCACAGCCATTGCTGCACCACCGAGAGCACCGTTGGTGTGATCAGTGCGTGGCCCCAATTCGGATCCCGATGCAGGGTCAGCGGCTGCGCTCCGAGGTCATCGATCAGCTGCTGTGCTGATGCGGCGTGCACCACAGCGTCCTGTTCGCCCTGCACCACCAGCACAGGCACCGCTTCAGGCCAGCCCGTTGGCAGGCTGTGGCAGCGCGCCAGAAGCTCCAGATCCTGCTGCAGCCGCTGGCGCCCCAGGCTCGTCAAACCCTGCAGCAGGGGGGCTGGGGGCAGGGCGCTGCGGGCATGGGGTGAAGCGGCTTTGTCGAGGAAACGCTCCAGCATCATCAGTTCCTCGTCGGTGCCCAGGGCCGCTTGCATCCCCTTCAGAGCCATCGCCACCGCGCGCCCTGCACGCCCGTGGGGCACGAAGGCGCTGAAGCTCCCCAGCAGCACCACCGCATCGGCCTGCGCCAGCAAAGCTGCCGGCAGCAGGTGCAGCCCCAGGGAGTGGGCGATCAACAGGTTGCGTCCTGGGCCGGGGGGCCATGCCGGAGCAACGGTCTCACCGCCGCTGTAGCCCCGGTCCGCGCTGGACCATTTCGCTCCCCCGTCTTCAAAGCGTTGACGCCAGTGGGACCAGGTGCCGGCCTGGCCAGCCCAACCATGCATCGCCAGGACCTGCATCATCGAGAGCCGAGGGCTGCGAGCAGTTGCTCCAATGTGCCCTCGGGCAGGTCCCGCCGAAGCACCAGGCGCAAACGGGCGGTCCCCTCCGGCACCGTGGGCGGCCGGATCGCCACCGACAGCAGCCCCGCCTGCTCCAGCTGTTGCTGGAGGTCGAGCGCGTCCTGGTCGTCCCCGACCAACAGCGGGAGAACGGGGCCGTGTCCTGCCGGTTTTGCCCAGCCCTGGTGCGCCAGTGCTGTCCTCCAGCGTTGCGAGCGCTGGCTCAGCTCGCTTCCCCAGTTGGGATGGGCTTGGATCAGGCGCAGGGCAGCCTGGGCTCCCGCCACCAGCGGTGGGGCCAGGGCCGTGGTGTAGCGGAAGGCCCCACTGGTTTGCAGCAGCAGCTCCATCGTGGTGTGGTCCCCAGCCAAAAACGCACCTCCGCTGCCGAAGGCCTTGCCGAAGGTGCCGCACACCAAGGCCACAGACCGTTGGAGTCCATGGCAAAGCCCACGGCCGCCGGGCCCCAGCACCCCCAGGCCATGGGCTTCGTCCACCAGCAGCTGTGCACCGTGGTGGGCACAAAGGTCGGCGATGCCCTGCAGATCAGGGCTGGTGCCTTCCATGCTGAACAGGCTTTCCGTCACAACCAGTGGTGGCCGTGTTGTCGGCTTGAGCCGCTGCAGCCGTTGGTCGAGATCTTCAAGATCGTTGTGGGCAAAGCGTTGAAGCCGCGCCCCACTGGTGCGGACTCCGGCCAGCAGCGAGTGGTGGATCAGCCGGTCCACCAACACGATGGTGTGCCTGTCACTCAGGGCCGTTAGGGCGGCGATGTTGGCTTGAAATCCGCTGGGGAACAGCAGCACCCGGTCACGGTTCAGCCAGGTGGCGAGAGTTGCTTCCAGCTCCAGATGGCGTGGTCGGGTGCCGGTGATCAGGCGAGATCCACCGGCACCAACGCCATCGGAGGCCATGGCCTCCGATGCCGCTGCGAGCACATCGGGATGACGGCTGAGCCCGAGGTAGTCGTTGCTCGCTAGATCAACCAGCTGACCAGCTCCGGCGGGATCCTGCAGCTGCCAGGGCTCCTGGCCGGAGTTCAAGCTCCGCAGGCGTCGGCGGCGGGCTGGGGGGATGGGAGAAGCGTGGTCCCTCATCACAACAGTCTGGAATCCGCCCTGAACAAGGATGGCCGCAGTCCTCTGATCGTCATGACCTGGGAGCGTTTCACTCTGCTCTTTCCGCTTTGGACGTTGCTGGGAGCTCTGCTGGCCTTGCTGCATCCCCCGCTGTTCATTTGGTTCAAGGGGCCACTGATCGCCCTTGGACTCGGCGTGATCATGCTCGGCATGGGCGTCGGGTTGACACCCGCTGATTTCGTGCGGGTGGGTCGACGCCCCCGCGCCATGCTACTGGGGGTGCTGGTGCAGTTCCTGGTGATGCCGGCCCTTGCCGCTGGGATCGCGGCGGCTCTTCATCTGCCTGCCCCGCTTGCGGTGGGCTTGATTCTGGTCGGCTGCTGCCCGGGGGGGACCGCCAGCAATGTGGTGGCTCTGATCGGCCGTGGCGATGTGGCGCTGTCGGTGGTCATGACCACGATCAGCACCCTGGCGGCGGTGGTGTTGACCCCGCGTCTCACGCAAGTGTTGGCCAGCCAGTACGTGCCGGTGGACGGTTGGGCCCTGTTCCTGGCCGTGCTTGAGGTGGTGTTGCTGCCGGTCACCGTTGGGGTTGTGCTCAAGCGTGGTCTGCCCGGTGTGGCCCAGCGGATTGAGCCGGTGATGCCTCCCCTGGCGGTGATGGCCATCGTGATGATCGTCTCCAGCATCGTGGGCAGCCAGACGGCTGTGCTGCGTCAGCAGGGGCCCGTGCTGATCCTGGCTTGCCTGCTGCTGCATGGCGGCGGCTTCCTGCTCGGCTGGCTGATTCCCCGGCTGGCGGGGCAGAGCGTGCAGGCCCAGCGCACCATCAGCATCGAGGTGGGCATGCAGAACTCGGGACTGGCCGTGGTGCTGGCCCGCAGTGGCGGGTTCGCCAGTCCCCTCACGGCGTTGCCGGGTGCCATCTCTGCAGTGATTCACTGCCTGATCGGCAGCGCCCTTGCTGCCGTGTGGAGGCGCCGCTCGCCCTAGGTCGAGTCCCCGTTGTGGAGTTCAAACAGCAGGCGGGCGGCGAGGCCACGGGAGATGCGCCGTGCCACGAGCAGATCGCAGATCCAGGTGAACAGCGGCGGCGCATCGGTTGTGGATGCCAGGCGTTGTTCGAGGGCCTTCAGCTCCTTCACGTCGCGGCAGCCCCTCAGGGCATCGATCAGGGTGTCTTCAGCCGGCCGCGGCTTGGTGAGCTGAGTGCTGGTCACAGGCGTGGGGCTCAATCCCCTCCGTCATGGCACTGGCGCAGTGCCTCTGTCACCCTTCGCCGCAGCGGAGGCAGGCACAAAAAAAGCTCCGGTGATTTCACCAGAGCTCGAACCATTCTCCTCATTATTTTCATTTTTCATGATCTGGCTTGGTTCCGTCTAAAGGAGGTCGGCACATCTGATTGATTGCATTGGCGCGGCTTATTGCTTGTTTGAAAAGAGAGCTCAGCCAGGCTCCTTAAGATCATCCGATGAACCAATCGACACCGGCCACGCCCCGATCCGAGCCCGATGTCGATCGCAGTGCCCCACTGAATCCCTCAGAAATCTTTCCCTTCCCGCTGGATGATTTTCAGCTGGAGGCCATGGATGCCCTCAACCAGGGACATTCGGTCGTGGTCAGTGCCCCCACAGGATCCGGCAAAACCCTGATCGGTGAATACGCCATTCATCGTGCCCTGGCCCATGGCCAGAAGGTCTTCTACACCACACCTCTGAAGGCTCTCTCCAATCAGAAACTGCGCGATTTCCGCGATCAGTTCGGTGCGGAGAACGTGGGTTTGATGACCGGTGACCTCAGCGTGAATCGCGAGGCCTCCATCGTGGTGATGACCACGGAGATCTTCCGCAACATGCTCTACGCCGAGGCGGATGAGCATGACGATCCCCTGGCTGATGTGGAAGCGGTGGTGCTCGATGAGTGCCACTACATGAACGATTCCCAGCGCGGCACGGTGTGGGAGGAGTCGATCATTCACTGCCCACCCACGGTGCAGCTGGTGGCGCTCTCCGCGACCGTGGCCAATGCCGGGCAGCTGACCGACTGGATCGAGAAGGTGCATGGTCCGACCACATTGGTGATGAGTGATCACCGGCCGGTGCCGCTGCAGTTCAGCTTCTGCAGTGCCAAGGGGTTGCATCCACTGCTCAACGAAGCCGGTACGGGTCTTCATCCCAACTGCAAGGTTTGGCGCGCGCCCAAGGGGCACAAGCGCAAAGGGCGTTCCCAGAGGCCGCCGCAACCCGAGCCACCACCGATCAGCTTTGTTGTGGCTCAGATGGCGGAGCGGCAGATGCTCCCGGCCATCTATTTCATCTTCAGCCGGCGCGGTTGTGACAAGGCGGTTCGTGATCTGGGGGTGCAGTGCCTGGTGACCCAGGAGGAGCAGGCGCGGATCAAGGAACGCCTAACCGCCTACAGCCACGACAACCCCGAGGCCGTTCGGGATGGAATCCACGCTGATGCGCTGCTGCGGGGCATCGCGGCCCACCACGCCGGTGTTCTACCCGCCTGGAAGGAGTTGATCGAAGAGCTCTTCCAGCAGGGGTTGGTGAAGGTGGTCTTCGCCACGGAGACCCTGGCTGCAGGCATCAACATGCCGGCCCGCAGCACGGTGATTTCGGCCCTCTCCAAGCGCACCGAGCGGGGGCATCGCCCGCTGATGGGTAGTGAGTTCCTCCAGATGGCCGGCCGGGCCGGACGGCGGGGCCTCGATTCTCAGGGCTACGTCGTGACGGTGCAAAGCCGGTTCGAAGGTGTCCGTGAGGCAGGTCAGCTGGCGACAAGTCCCGCCGACCCCCTGGTGAGCCAGTTCACCCCCAGCTACGGCATGGTTCTTAACCTGCTGCAGCGCCACGATCTGGCCAAGGCCAGGGAGCTGGTGGAGCGCAGTTTTGGCCGCTACCTGGCGGGGCTTGACCTCGTGGAGGACGAGGAGAACCTGTCCCAGCTGCGGTTGCAACTCAGCCAGCTGGAGGGAGTCGCCGGCGACATCCCCTGGGAAGACTTTGAGGACTACGAAAAAATGCGTGGGCGGCTCCGCGAAGAGCGGCGCTTGCTCCGCATTCTTCAGCAGCAGGCCGAGGAGACGCTGGCCAATGAGCTGACGATGGCCCTGCAGTTCGCCAGCACCGGCACCCTGGTCAGCCTCAAATCGCCGCAGCTGCGGGGGCGCGTCGCGCCCGCGGTGATCGTGGAGAAGGTGAAGGGGCCCGGTCAGTTCCCGCTGCTGCTCTGCCTGACCGATGAAAACGTTTGGATCCTGTTGCCCTGTCAGGCGGTGGTGAGCATCCATGCGGAGCTCAGTTGCCTGCAGGTGGATGGGCTTGATGTCCCGGAGCTGTCCCGCTCCGGTGAGTTGCGCCATGGCGATCAGGCCAGCGGTGGTTTGGCGTTAGCCGTGGCCCACATGGCCCGGCGCCACGACATGACCACCCCGCAATACGACCTGGCTGGGGAGGTGATGACCCAGGCCCGGTTGGTGCGGGATCTCGAGCAGGAGCAGGAGCAGCATCCGGCCCATCGCTGGGGAGATCGCAAACAGCTGAAGAAGCACCGCCGACGCATGGAAGATCTTGAGCTGGAGATCGCTGAACGGCAGCAGCTGCTGCATCAGCGGGCCAACCGTCACTGGGAGACCTTCCTGGCCTTGATGGAGATCCTGCAGCACTTCGGATGTCTCGATGAGCTGGATCCCACGGAGATCGGCCGCACCGTTGCTGCCTTGCGGGGCGACAACGAACTCTGGCTCGGACTGGCGCTGATGAGTGGCCATCTCGATGACCTCTCGCCCCCCGACCTTGCGGCGGTGTTCGAGGCGATCAGCACTGAGGTCAACCGCCCCGACCTGTGGAGTGGCTTCCCGCCACCTGCTGCAGCTGAGGAAGCCCTGCAGGATCTTTCAGGTCTGCGTCGCGAGCTGCTGCGGGCCCAGGAACGCGCCGGTGTGGTGGTGCCGGCCTGGTGGGAACCAGAGCTCATGGGCCTTGTGGATGCCTGGGCGCGGGGAACGTCCTGGAGCGATCTGATCGCCAACACGTCCCTGGATGAGGGTGATGTGGTGCGGATCATGCGCCGCACTGTGGATCTTCTGGCCCAGGTTCCCTACTGCGAGGCGATCAGTGAGCAACTGCGCAGCCATGCCCGTCAGGCTCTGAAAGCGATCAACCGCTTCCCCGTGGCCGAGGCCGAGGATCTGGTGCCGGCCTCCGCTGCGCTCAACCCGGCAACGGAGCGGGCCGCCTGAGTTCAGGCCTCCGGAGCGGCCATGGCACCGAGATTCACCTGCTGATCAAAGTCGGCTTCGCTGATGTGGCCGAGTTCCAGGGCCGCCTGCTTCAGCGTCAACCCCTGATGGTGGGCATGCTGAGCGATGGCACTGGCCTTCTCGTAACCAATGCTCGGGGTCAAGGCGGTGACCAGCATCAAGGAGCGATCCACGAACCGCTGAATCTGCTCACGATCAGGCTCCAAACCCTCCACCAGGTTCTGGCGGAAGCTGGTCATGGCGTCCTTGAGCATGCGGATCGACTGCAGCAGGTTGAAGCCGATCAAGGGCTTGTAGACATTCATCTGCAGATGGCCGCCTGCGCCAGCGGCTGCCACGGCGCCATCGAGACCGATTACCTGGGTGCAGACCATGGCCATGGCTTCGCACTGGGTGGGATTGATTTTTCCCGGCATGATCGAGCTGCCGGGTTCGTTGGCGGGCAGCCGTAACTCGCCCAGACCTGCCCGGGGGCCACACCCAAGCAGCCGCACGTCGTTGGCGATCCGGAGTAGGGCCACCGCCAGCAGGCGAAGTTGGCCCATCGCTTGAACGAGGGCGTCATGGCCGGCCATCACGGCGAAGAGGTTGTCAGCGGGACGAACCTTGACGCCGGCGACCCGGCTCAGCTCGTCCGCAACGGCATGGCGGAAGCCCGGCGGCGTGTTCAACCCCGTGCCCACGGCGGTGCCTCCCAGGGGAAGATCGCCGAGGCTGACCAGACAGTCTTCCAGCCATGCCTGGGCTTGTTTGAGTTGATCCCGCCATGCGCCCACTTCATCGCCCAACCGCAGGGGCACCGCATCCTGCAAATGGGTGCGGCCAATCTTGACGATGGGCATCCAGGCCTGAGCTTTGGCATCAAAGGCCTGTACCAGGGCATCGAGTGCCGGCAGCAGCCCGTCCTTTAGGTGCTTGGACGCGGCGACGTGGATCGCTGCGGGAAATACATCATTCGTGGATTGCGACCGATTGACATGGTCATTCGGGTGTACTGGGGTGTGGCTGCCGAGGGCGGTGCCTGAGGCCTGAGACGCCAGATTGCTGATCACCTCGTTGATGTTCATGTTGGTCTGGGTACCGCTTCCGGTCTGCCAGACCCGCAGTGGGAACTGATCGTTGTGCTGGCCAGCGGCAATGGCATCGGCCGCCGTGCAGATCAGCTCAACCTGTTGTGGGCTCAGAAGCGCATGCTCGCCGTTCACCGTGGCGCAGGAGCGCTTGATCCAGGCCAGGGCCTGAATGATCTCGAGCGGGATCCGTTCGTCGCTGATGGCGAAGTTCTGAAGCGACCGCTGGGTCTGGGCTCCCCAGAGCGCTTCGGATGCCACCTCAATGCCACCCAGGCTGTCGGTTTCAATCCTGAATGGCTGCGTCATCGGATCCTCAGCGTGATCGAGCGTTGCTTCGATCATCCGTGATCACTGTCCGGTGGTCGTGGCGTCGATCCGTATCAACGCTCAGGTGTTGTGCCTTGATGCTTCACCGTTTCAATGCCCAATCTGCTCCCGTCATATCCCGCCCGCTCTCGCACCTTGCTGCACCATTCCTGATGAGTCAGGTACCAGTTCACAGTCTCCGCCAAGCCCTGTTCCACATTGTGGCGAGGGCTCCAGCCCAGCTCGGAACTGATGCGGCCCGGGTCAATCGCGTAGCGGCGGTCGTGGCCAGGACGGTCGGTCACCGGGGTGATCAAGTCGGCGTGGGGAGCTGATCCAGGTCGGCTCTGGTCCAACTGCTCGCAAATGGCGTGAACAACCTCTTTGTTGGTGCACTCACCGTGACCACCAACGCAGTAGCTGCGGCCGGATTCACCCTTGCAGGCGGTCAGGAGCAGGGCATCAACGTGGTCCTCCACGTACAACCAATCCCGCACATTCAGCCCATCGCCGTAGAGGGGGATCGACTCACCTCCAGCGGCCTTCAGGGTGACCACGGGGATGAGTTTTTCAGGGAACTGCCATGGGCCGTAGTTGTTGGAGCAGTTGGTGAGCACCACAGGTAGCCCAAAGGTGTGGTGCCAGGCCTGAACGAGGTGATCGCTGGCCGCCTTGCTGGCGGAGTAGGGGCTACGGGGGTCGTAGGGCGTTGTTTCTGAGAAGCGCCCTTCGGCGCCCAGGGACCCAAAGACTTCGTCGGTGCTGATGTGGTGCATCCGGAAGGCATCACGGCGTTCACCGCTCAAGCCCTCGTAATGGCCCCGCACCGCCTGCAGGAGGTTGTAGGTGCCGTTGACGTTGCTCTCGATGAACACACCAGGGCCGGAGATGGATCGGTCCACGTGGCTTTCCGCTGCCAGGTGCATCACCAGGTCGGGGTCGGCCTCCCGGACCGCAGCCTCAACCGCTGCTGCATCGGTCAGATCCACCTGCTGAAGCCTGTGCCGATCCTTTGCCGCTTCGCCCAGCTCGCTCAGCACCTCCTCAATCGAGGACAGGTCGCTGGCATAGCCCATCTTGTCGAGATTGAAGACGGTGACTGTGGTCTCCCGCAACAGCCTGCGCACGACGGCGCCGCCAATGAAGCCGGCACCTCCGGTGACCAGAACTCTGCGGCGATCTCCCAGCAGGTCGGAGGCGGAAGGCATGGACGGAACCATTGGTGAGAGCGGGTGGTGGGGCGTTGTTTGGGGTTGGAGTGTTGGACTCAGTCGCCCTTCATGGCGTTTTGGCTTGCTGCAACACGGTTTTCAGCGCTTGCTGCCAATGCTCGCCGTTGAGGTCCAGGGCGGCTCGGGTGGCGGTGCAGTCAAGAAGCGAATAGGCCGGCCGTTCAGCAGGTGTCGGGTAGTCCGCTGTGGTGATCGGTTCAACGGCTGCGGGTGTGTCGATGAGCCCCAACTCAGCACCGATTTGGCCCACGGCCACCGCCACGTCGTACCAGCTGGCGGCGCCGGCATCACTCCAGTGCATAACCGCTGGCAAGTTGCGGTCACCAGCGCTCTGAAGGGTTTGCCAGCAGGCTTGAGCGAGGTTGAGGGTGCTCGTGGTACAGCCCACTTGATCGGCGACAACACCCAGTTGATCCCGTTCCCGGTGGAGGCGGAGCATGGTGAGCGCAAAGTTTTTGTCCACGGGCCCGATCACCCAGCTGGTGCGCAGGATCAGGCCCCGGCCTCCTGCTCCAAAAATCGATTGGACCGCCGCTTCTCCAGCAGCTTTGCTTGCTCCGTAAACACCGAGAGGGTCGCGGGCCTGCTCGGGTTGATACGGCGTTCCCTGGGTTCCGTTGAAGACGAAGTCGGTGCTGATCTGGAGCAGGCGTCCCCCTTGTTGATCAAGAGCGCGGGCGAAGGCCTCCGGTGCCCCGGCATTCACAGCGTGGGCCAGTTCGGGCTCCGATTCGGCCTTGTCCACCGCCGTGTAGGCACCGGCGTTGAGCACCCAGTCGGGCTGGTGCTGTTTCACAGCGCCGCGGCAGGCTTCAGGGTCTGCCAGGTCAAGCTGCTGACGGCTGGTGGCCACCAGCTCGATTCCCTCAGGGGCGGAAGCGATCAGAGCCTGGCCCAGCTGACCGCCAGCTCCGGTGAGCAGCACCTTCATGGGAAAACGTCTCCGGCTAGCTCAGCGGCTTTGAACCCTGCTGCTTCGGCATCTTTGCCCGAGAGGCTCACCGCGGCGCCTTGCAGCCGCTCGATCGGCCAGGCAATGGCCAGATCTGGATCGTTCCAGACAATGGCCCGCTCACAGGATTTGTTCCAGAACCCTCGCGCCTTGTATTGCACTTCAGCAACATCGCTGAGGGTGAGAAAGCCGTGGGCGAAGCCCTCAGGAATCCAAAGCTGGCGTTTGTTCTCGGCACTTAGTTCAGCGCCGACCCAGGCGCCAAAGGTTGGTGAGTTGCGTCGGATGTCGACGGCGACGTCGTAGATCGCTCCGACCGTGGCACGCACCAGCTTGGCCTGGGGTTCCGGCGCGAGCTGGTAATGCAGTCCCCGCAGCACGCCTTGGATCGAGCGGGAGTGGTTGTCTTGCGCGAACAGCACCGATTCGCCGACGCCTTCATCGAATTTGTGTTGGTTCCAGCTTTCGTAAAACCAGCCACGGTCATCGCCGAAGGCCTGGGGCGTGATCAGCAGGGGACCCTGCATCACCTCGCCGGACGGTGTTTTGAGTTGTTCAAGCTGCATGGCGCATCTTCAGGCTGGATTGCAGAGCCGCGTGATCGCTCACGCTCTCCTCGAGCATTTGCAGGAGATAGGAGCCGTAGCCACTCTTCTTGAGGGGCTCCGCCAGCTGATTCAGCTGTTCTGCTGTGATCCAGCCCTGGCGCCAGGCCACCTCCTCTGGGCAGCCCACCTTCAGCCCCTGGCGATGTTCGAGCGTGCGGATGTAGCTGCCGGCATCGTTGAGGGAATCGCAGGTGCCGGTGTCGAGCCAGGCCATGCCGCGACCCATCAATTCCACCCTCAGCAGCCCTTCACTTAAGTACAGCTGGTTGAGATCGGTGATCTCCAGCTCGCCACGCGCTGAAGGTCTCACCTGGCGGGCCCGTTCCACGACGCTGTCGTCGTAGAAGTACAGGCCGGTGACGGCGTAGCGGCTCTTGGGTTTCTGAGGTTTTTCCTCCAGGCTCAGCACGCGGCCATCGGCATCGAATTCGGCCACGCCATAACGCTCGGGATCACTGACGGGGTAGGCAAACACCGTTGCCCCATGGGCTTGAGCGTTGCTGTTCACCAGCTGGGGCACCAGATCGTGCCCATGGAAGAGGTTGTCTCCCAGCACCAGCGCGGCGGGGTGGCCCGCCAGGAAGTCGGCACCAATCAGAAATGCTTGGGCCAAACCGTCCGGGCTCGGTTGCACGGCGTATTCAATCGTCATTCCCCACCGGCGGCCGTCGCCGAGCAAGCGCTGGAATGCCTCCTTGTCGTGGGGGGTTGTGATGATCAGCACCTCGCGGATCTCCGCCAGCATCAGCGTGCTGAGCGGGTAATAAATCATCGGCTTGTCGTAAACCGGCAGCAGCTGTTTGCTGACGGCCTGGGTGATCGGATGCAGCCGTGTGCCGCTTCCGCCAGCCAGGATGATTCCCCGTCGCTTGGATGCGGTGCTCATCGGCTGGCTCACCGTCGTGAAGTCGGCGCTATTTCAGCACGAGAACCCTTGCGATCACTCCATTTGAGGCGATGGCAAAGCCGTTGCAACAGATCCTTCCTCTGTGGGGTTGCCTGCCGGTGTCATGCGGCGGACATGGCAAGGGCGTCGATCTGCTGCGTCAGCAGCTCCCTGGCCTGGGCGGGCGTGGGGGCTCGCATCAGCTCATGACGCAGTCGCGAGGCACCAGTGAAGCCCGTGCAGGTCCAGCCCATGTGTTTGCGTGCGATCAGCAGCCCATGGTCGCCGCGATCCTGCACCAGACCGTCCAGTTGATCGCGGGCCAGTGCAAGCCGTGCTGACGGGTTGGGTGTGGCGGGGATCGCACGACCGGCCAAGGCGGCGTCGATCTGTCCCACCAGCCATGGGGCTCCCATCGTGCCTCGGCCCACCATCACTCCCGCTGCACCGGTTTGCTTCAGGCAGCGCAGGGCATCGTCGGGGCTGCTGATGTCGCCGTTCGCGATCAGGGGGATCGTGAGGGCTTGTCTTACTTCGGTAATCGCGCTCCAGTCCGCAGCGCCCTTGAAGCCCTGTTCGCGGGTGCGTCCATGCAGTGTGAGCAGTTGTGCGCCGGCTTGTTCCAGCTGTTGGCACCAGTGCACGGGATCGGCATCACTGCCACACCAACCCAGGCGTGTCTTCACCGTGACGGGCACGGCCACGGCATCTGCCACCGCTTCCACGATCTTGATGGCGAGCTCTGGATCACGGATCAAGCCGGAACCACCCCCTTTGCGGGCAATCTTGCGCACAGGGCAGCCCATGTTGATGTCGATCAGAAAGGCCCCACTGGCTTCAGCCCGTCGTGCCGCATCAGCCATGGCCTGGGGGCGATGGTCGAACAGCTGCACGCCGATGGGCCCGGATTCCTCGGCGAGCGACTCCACCTTGCAGAGCCCATGCCCCATCTCGAGGCTGGTGGCATTCACCATTTCGGTGAACAGCAGCGCGTCGGACGCCCAGCGCCGCACCAGACCGCGAAAGATCCGATCGCTCACCCCTGCCAGCGGCGACTGCAGCACGCGGCAGCGCAGCTGACGCGCGGTTCCATTGCCGGGAAGCTGCAGAGGGGATGAAGCAATCATGGGTCCATGCTGCACAACGCAACCGACATGCCCTGGCCGCTCAGTCATTCGTTGCTGTTGCAAATCCTCGAGGACCGCTGCAGTGATCGCTTTGTCTGCGAAAGGATCTGGGAACGCCTGGGCTATCAGCCTGCTGAACCGCAGTGGTCCGCCGGTCCCGACACACCCTCCGAATGGGCTGACGCCTTCCCTGAGGCTCCCGAGCTGATCGCAGAGCGTCCGGCGTCGGTTCGTTTGACCCGCTCGGTTCCCAAGGAACACAAACAGCTGCTCAAACAACAGCTCAATTTCGCGGGGTACTGCATCGGTGAGTTGTACCCCCGCCGCACCCGACGGGCCACCGCCGTGAACTGGCTGTTGGCCTGGCTGGCCCAGCGGGGCGAGCCCCTGCCGGAGCAGGGGCCCCTGGGCCCTGAGCTTCCCCCTCCTGCCGATCCGGTGCAGGGGCACCCCGGCGATCTGCCGGTGAAGTGATCCGGTGGCCTAACTCAGGCCTGAATCGTGATAGGTGTGCCTTTCGGGGTGTTGTGGAACAGCCAACGGGCGTGGTTCAGCGGCATGCGCACACAGCCATGGCTGCGGGGCACGCCGAAGGGTTTCCCGGCGTTCTCCTGCCAGGGGGCGGCGTGGAGGCAGATGGCCTCGTTCGGGCTCACACACATTGTGAACGGCACCCCGGGAACGGTGTAAGTGCGTCCATACATCGTGGTGGATCGGTACTTCGTATAAACCTTGCTGTTGAAGGTCGGTGTTGGCGTTGAGGCTTTGCCGGTGCTGACCGGGATCACGCGAACAACCTCCTGATCGCTGTTGTAGACGGTCAGGCGTTGGTCGGAGAGGTCGACCACAAGGCTGGCGACGAGCTCGAGCATGGCGAGGGAACAGCTGAACTCGCCCTAGTCGTCTCAGTTAAGACTCATTGGTCTCGCTCCGAAAGAATTTCGGTTCTTCAGGGGCTTTATGGCGTCTCTGTAGGGTGAAAGATTGGCCTGAGCAGACCCTTGGCGCGTCCTGTCGTCGCAATTATCGGACGCCCCAATGTCGGTAAGTCGACCTTGGTGAATCGGCTGTGCCGCAGCCGGGAAGCCATCGTTCACGATCAGCCTGGCGTGACGCGTGATCGCACCTACCAGGACGGCTACTGGGGCGATCGGGAGTTCAAGGTCGTCGACACCGGTGGACTGGTGTTCGACGACGACAGTGAGTTCCTGCCGGAGATCCGGGAGCAGGCGGCTCTGGCGCTCGAGGAAGCCAGTGTGGCCCTGGTGATCGTGGACGGTCAGCAGGGGCTTACAGCCGCTGACGAGTCCATCGCGGAATTTCTACGCAGTCACCGCTGTCCCACGCTGTTGGCGGTGAACAAGTGCGAGTCGCCGGAACAGGGCCTGGCGATGGCCGGCGAATTCTGGAGCCTCGGCCTGGGTGAACCCCATCCGATCTCGGCCATCCACGGCGCCGGCACCGGAGAACTGCTGGATCAGGTGCTCACCTTTTTCCCTCCGAAGGATCAGGAGGGTGACGAGGAGGAGCCGATTCAGATGGCCATCATCGGACGGCCGAATGTCGGGAAATCCAGTCTGTTGAATGCCATCTGCGGAGAGCAGCGGGCGATTGTCAGCCCGATCCGCGGCACCACCCGCGACACGATTGACACCGGCATCATTCGTGAGAATCGTCCCTGGCGCCTGGTGGACACGGCGGGCATTCGCCGGCGGCGCAGCGTCAACTACGGCCCGGAATTCTTCGGTATCAACAGGAGTTTCAAGGCCATTGAACGCAGTGATGTGTGTGTTCTGGTGATCGATGCCCTCGATGGGGTGACCGAGCAGGATCAGCGCCTGGCGGGCCGCATTGAAGAGGACGGCCGTGCCTGTGTGGTGGTCGTCAACAAGTGGGACGCGGTGGAAAAAGACAGCCACACCATGACGGCGATGGAAAAAGAGCTTCGCTCCAAGCTCTATTTCCTCGATTGGGCTCCGATGCTGTTCACCTCTGCGCTCACCGGCCAGCGGGTGGAGAGCATCTTTGCCTTGGCCGCCCTGGCGGTTGAGCAGCACCGTCGCCGGGTCAGTACGTCCGTTGTGAACGAGGTGCTGAAGGAAGCGCTGAGCTGGCGCAGTCCCCCCACCACCCGCGGTGGACGCCAAGGAAAGCTGTATTACGGCACCCAGGTGGCCAGCCGGCCGCCAAGCTTCACCCTGTTCGTCAACGAGCCCAAATTGTTCGGAGAGACCTACCGGCGCTATGTGGAGCGTCAGATCCGCGAGGGCCTCGGTTTCGATGGCAGCCCGCTGCGTCTGTTCTGGCGCGGCAAGCAACAGCGTGATGCCGAACGCGACCTGGCCCGTCAGCAGAGTCGTAAAGGCTGAGCCATGGACTGGTTGCGCCAGGTCCCGATGGGTCAATACGTCGATGGGTCCACGGGTTGGCTCCGGCGCTTGGACCCTCGCCTGAAGCTGGCCTGGTCCCTTGTTTTTCTGCTTACTCCTGTTCTGGCGGGGCCCCTCTGGCGCGTTGGCCTGGTGTTGGCTCTGGTGCTGATCACCCTCGGTAGTGGACTGGCTCGCTCGCTGTGGTGGAGGTCTGTTCTGCTGCTGACGGCCTTGGCCGTAGTGGTGGGCCTCCTGTCGATGTTCTTGCCGGCTGTGGATCCCCCTGCGGCCTTCCCGCTGCGCAATCCGGCCGAGCTTCCGGGGCTCGAGACGGAAGGCCCCCCCTGGGATCTGTTGCGCCTCGGCCCCCTGCAGTTGGGCGGTCTCCAGCTGGGGCCGCTGGTGGTGGATCGGGCTTCGGCGCTGCTGGGGCTGCGAACGTCCACCTTGATCTTCACCGTGATTCACAGCGTCAACCTGATGCTGATCACGACCCCGCCTGAGGATCTGGTCTGGGCCCTCAGCTGGTGCCTGGCTCCCTTGAAGTGGCTGGGATGTCCTGTGGAGCGGCTGGGGTTTCAACTGCTGCTGGCACTTCGCTTTCTGCCTCTGGTGCAGGAGGAGCTTCAGAATCTGCTGCGCTCTCTCGCCAGCCGTGCGGTCAACCTGCGCCAACTGGGCTTCAAGGCCGGTTTCGGCCTGGTGCTGGCCGTCGGAGAGCGGCTGCTCGCCAACATCCTTCTCAGGGCTGAGCAGGGCGCCGATGCTCTGGTTGCCCGTGGGGGTCGAATTCTCGGTCCGTCGTACATCCGCATGCCGCCTGATCGGGCTGCTCCCCTGCTGAACGGCCTGGCGACGGTCGTTCTTGTCTTGGTGATTGGGCTCCGTGGTCAGTACGGTGCTCTATGAGCTCCGATCACGGCATGGCGTCCGAGCGATATCTGAATCACCCCACCTTCGGGATGCTCTATCGGGTGGCTCCGGCAGGTGAGGGCCGTGACGTCTACGCCACGTTGTATGCCCAGCGCATGTTCTTCCTGGTCACCCTGCAGCCCCGTGGTGCTCAGTTCGAAGTGATTCCCTACGGGGATGCGCGTCACCACGCTGAGGTGCATCTGGGCCGTTGCCGTCGTGATGGCTCGGATGACCTGGAGTCCTGGAGTCAGCTGTTCGATCAAACGTTCATCTGAACCCTTGACCGATTCCTTCGCGGCGCGTTGGCAGGTGCTCCAGGCAGCCCGCCCCACTTCATCCAGGCTTCTGGCCGTCAGCAAAGGGCATCCAGCCGCGTCCGTGCGTTGCGTGGCGGAGCTTGGTCAGTGTGATTTCGGGGAAAGCCGCGTTCAGGAGGCTCTACCGAAGCAGGAGGAGCTGATCGATCTGAACCTGCGCTGGCATTTCATCGGCCGCCTGCAAAGCAACAAGGTGCGGCCGGTGGTGAAGGCCTTCGACGTCATTCACTCGGTGGATTCCCTGGCGCTGGCCGAACGGGTGTCGCGCATCGCCGTGGAGGAGGGCCGTCAACCTGAAGTGCTGCTGCAGGTGAAACTGCGGCCCGATCCCAGCAAAGGGGGCTTGTCGGCCGATGAACTCGGTGCCATTTGGGCTGATCTGCAGGCTCTGCCGGGGTTGCGGATCTCGGGTCTAATGACCATGGCGCCGCTCGAGATGGCTGCAGATCAGCGCAAGGGGTTGTTCTGCGACTGCCGTGCCCTGGCGGATCGGCTGGCCTTGGCGGAGTGCTCGATGGGGATGAGCACGGACTGGAAAGAGGCTGCTGAGGCGGGCAGCACCTGGCTCAGGATCGGTTCGGCCCTGTTCGGTCCGAGATTGGTGTCAACAGACGCTGCGAATTGACTTGCCCCGCCGCAGCGAAAACGGTATCCAGGGACATGGTTTTCGAACCACATTCAGACCGAGAGGAATCCCAAGGTGTCGCTGATCTCCCGTCTCCGTGCCGTCGTCGCTGGCGATGACTATCTCGATGGCGAATTGGATGATTTCGCCTACGACGACGAGCAAGATGACCAGGACCAGCGCGCCCTGCAGGCTGACGGTGGTGCACTGGCCACCATTGGAGACTCCAACCCGTTTGACCTGGGTGGTGATCTGCCTGGATCCAACGTGATCGGCATGCCCGGCATCAGTAATGCTGTGTCCGAGGTGAATGTGATGGAACCCCGCAGCTTCGATGAAATGCCTCGGGCCATTCAGGCGCTGCGGGAGCGCAAGACGGTGATCCTCAACCTCACGATGATGGAGCCCGACCAGGCCCAGCGTGCTGTTGATTTCGTTGCTGGTGGCACCTTCGCGATCGATGGACACCAGGAGCGCGTCGGCGAGAGCATCTTCCTGTTCGCCCCCAGCTGCGTCAACGTGACCAACACCGGTCAAGACGAAGCCTCGGCTCCAACGGTGGTGAGCCGTGAGGCCGATGTGGCGGATGTCGACGAATCCGCCAGCGCACCTTCGCCCGCCTGGGGGGCAGCCGCTCTCTGAAGCCCGCAGTGCAGCCCGCTTTCGGTGTGATCGGCCTGGGTCGCATGGCTCAGGCCCTTGTGGTTCCTCTCCTGGAGCGTGGACGGATTCCTGCCGACCAGCTGTTGGCAGTGGTCGGAGGATCTGGCTCCCTTGAGCAACGACGTGGGGGCTTTCCGGCTGGCATCGGTTTGGTTGCGGCTGATGATCCTTCCGCTCAGCAGGTCTGGACGGCTCCGATCCAGCTGCTTGCGGTGAAGCCGCAGCAACTCGATGCTGTTGCGGTAGCTGCAGGACCTGTCGTGGGTCAACCGCTGCTGATCTCTGTGTTGGCGGGGGTGTCTCTGGCGCGGTTGCAGCAGTTGTTTCCCGGTCATCGCTGTGTGCGGGCGGTGCCCAACACCCCTGCGCTGGTGGGAGCTGGGTTGACAGCTCTGGCCTGGGGGGAGGGGGTCGACCAAGGGCAACGGGATGAGGTGCGGCAGCTGTTCGCCGATGTGGGCGAAGTTCTGGAATTGGCGGAAGCCAAGCTCGATGCATTCCTTGCTCTCACCTCGTCGGGCCCTGCCTTTGTGGCCCTGGTGGCGGAAGCCATGGCCGATGGGGCTGTTGCAGCCGGTCTTCCCAGGGACCTGGCCCTGCGGCTGAGCCACCGCACCCTGGCTGGAACGGCTGAGCTGCTGGACCGTCGCGATCTGCACCCTGCCCAGCTCAAGGACATGGTCACCTCCCCGGGGGGCACCACCATCGCCGGCGTCCGCGCGCTGGAACGCATCGGCCTGCGCTCCGCCTTGATCGAAGCGGTGGTCGCTGCTGCGGAACGCAGCCGAGAGCTGGCCTAGGGCAAAACCTCCGGCCATCCCTGCCGGATCAGCAGTAGCGAGAAGTAGGGGCGGGGGTCGGCTGCCACTGCATCCGCGCAACAGATTTGCTGGTCGGGCCAGCCGACCCGCTCGGCAAACAGTGCTTGTTGCAGCAGGCCTCGCTGCTTCAGCAGGGGTTGAACCCAACTCCAGCGCCGACCCAGCTTCAGCAGGGCCAGAACTTGTCCCGTTGCCGCGGCGGTGTCCAGCACCCGCTCCAGCTCCTCGGGTGTGTCGGGGCAAGGGCGCAACAGCAGTTGGTCCTGCTGCAGAGCGAGGGGCCAGAGGCCCGCAGCCGCGGCTGCCGAGCAGGAGGTGATTCCGGGAATCACGCTGATGGGACAGTCGGGCCACGCCTGACGCAGGGCCAGCAGCACGTAGCTGCAACTCGCAAACAGCGAGGCATCTCCCTCACACAGCAGTGCCACCTGCTGGCCGGAACGGACTGCTTGCTGCAGCTCTTGCGCCGCCGCTCCCCAGGCGGTGCGCCGCGGTTCGGCGGCTTCCACCATCGGGAACAACAGGGGCAGACGCTGATGGTCGCTGCGGATCCAGGCCGCGGCGATTTTGGCGGTCATACTGTCGGCCCCCGGTCGTCCGACCGGGTAGGCCACCACCTCCGCTTGGCGGATGGCTTCAACGGCGGCCAGGGTGAGCAGGGAAGGATCGCCGGGGCCGACTCCCACCAGTGTGAGACCCCCAGTCATGGCCGGATCGATGATGGTCAGTTGTCGATGCGCCCGGGGTCCAGACGATGAGTCGTCTCAGCATCTTTCCAGACGAAAGCTCAGCCCATGCTGCGAATGGGCCCATGCCTGCGCTGCAGAGCAACGATCCGGCCGTGATTCAGTCGGAGCTCAGCCGCCGGGGCATCGGCTTTGAGCAATGGCCGGCGGAGCAGGGTCTGCCGGAGGGGGCCGACCAGGCCACCATCCTCCAGGCCTATGCCGATGCCATTGCCCGGGTTCAACGCGATGGCGGTTACGCCACGGTCGACGCGATTCGGATGACGCCGGATCACCCCGATCGCGAGCCCCTGCGCCGCAAGTTCCTTGAGGAGCACACCCATGCCGAAGACGAAGTGCGCTTTTTTGTGGAAGGGTGCGGTTTGTTTGTGCTGCACATCGGTTCCGAGGTGCTCAGCGTGCTGTGCGAACGGGGCGACCTGATGCGGGTCCCTGCCGGGACCCGTCATTGGTTTGACATGGGCTCTCAGCCTCAGTTCTGTGCTGTGCGTTGGTTCAACAACCCCGAGGGATGGGTGGCGCAGTACACCGGCAGCAGCATCGCCCAGCGATTTCCCAGGCTTGACTGAGGGGGCGTTCCAGACACCTTGATGCGTCTCCACCGCTTCCTTGCTGCGCTGTTGCTGGGTCTGCCCATGGCAACACCCATCCCTGTTGCTGCCGAGGATGCTCCTTTGGCACCCGAGGTTCAGCGCCGGGTTGCCGTGGTGGTGCTGGCCCGCCGCATTCGCGGCTATGCCGCCATGGCCAAGGCCAGCAGCGACTGTCAGGTGAAGAAGGGGGCGTCTGCCGCGCCGCCAGGCCGGCCAAGCCCTGGCGATTTCGCTCGAGGAGTTGGGCATCAGCCGGCGCGTGCTGACCAATCCGCTGGTGGTCGCCGTCAGCCCGCGCCTGCAGCGCCTGCTCGATAACAGCTGCGCCCTGGATCCAACCAAGGAGGCTGAAGCGCTGCTGCTGGCCGAAAACGAGCTCTGAACCTTTTCTCGAGCTGGGTCTCAGAAAGGGACAGTGAGAGCGCTGGTTTTTATTTCCTCAGCGAATAAAAACCGCCCATAGGGTTCCGGCCTGTTTGCCTGGCTGCTGTGGTCGTTTGGTCGTGTCTCGCGTTGAAGCTGCTGGCGCTGTTGGTCGTGCCATGTTCTGCCGCTGAGATGGATCTGGCCTCTGCCTCCAGGCTCCCCACCACGTCGCCATCCATCTCCACCGCCGCCAAAGAGTCGGTCTTGGTGCTGAACCGCACCACGCGATCCCTCCCGCGCACGGGCGATCCCATCAGGAGTCTGCGTCTGGAAACCCCTGGTCAGCCCTTGCAGCACTTCGATGCCGTCAGCGGTCGGGCCCACCGTCAGAACGCCGATCGCCATCGCTCTGGTACCCGCGCGCCGCTCCCCGCCGGTCGCTACGTCCTTGGGCCGGTGGAGCCCCTGGGTCCCGCGTATCCACGCGAGCTCGGGCCGATCTGGATTGGGATTGAACCGCAGTTCCCCACGGGGCGAGGCCATCTGGGCATTCATCTCGACCCCAGTGCCAACCGCAATGCCAAAAGCGGCACGCTCGGCTGTGTGGGCTTGATTCGCTGGGACGACATGCAGACCCTGGCGGGTTTGGTGCAGCGCCGTAACGTCCGAACATTGGTGGTCAGCGAGTGAATGTTCTCTGATTGGGGCTTCAGTTGGGGCGGCTGGTTGGACAACCGCCGGGGTGAGTGGTGGCTGCTGGCCCAGCTGCTGCTGATCACGGCCCATCTGCTGCCGGTCTGGCCAGCTCCCGCCAGCTTCGGTGTGGCGATTTGGCCCAAACCCCTGTTCGGGCTGGGCCTGCTGCTGTTGGCTTTTGGTCTGTTTCGGGCCCTTGAGGCGTTTCGCTGTCTTGGGGCCAGCCTTTCGCCGCTGCCGGCGCCCAAGCCGGCGAATCAGTTGATCGCCACAGGTTCCTATGCCATCTGCCGGCATCCCTTGTACCGGGCGGTGTTGCTGTGTTCCGCAGGAGTGGTGCTGGCCACAGGCAGCCCGCTGCATGTGTTGCTGTTGGTCAGCCTGGCGGCTGTGCTGCGGGGCAAAGCCCGCTTCGAGGAGAAGGGGTTGCGGGTGCTGCATCCGGATTACAGCCAATACGCCGCAGTCACCCCGGCGATTGTGGGCTGGGTTCCTGGCTTGGACTGGCGCTGATGGCCTGGCTCAGGCGGCGACCGTGCTGGTTTGCATCAGGTCGGCGTAGAGCTGTTCGAGGGCATCGATGTTGCTGGAAATCGTGTAGCGCTCCAAGGCGCGGAGGCGGGCTTTGCGGCCCAGTTCCGCGGTCAGCACCGGCTGGTCCCTGAGCACCGGCAGCAGTGTGCGCAACTGGGTGGTGACGCCCTGGGTGCTCAGCACGATTCCCGCCCCTTGCTCCAGCACCTCGCCATCGGCACCGGCATCGGTGGCCACGCAGGCTGTTCCGCTGGCCATCGCCTCCAGCAAGGCCAGCGATAGGCCCTCCACAAGGCTCGGCAGGATGAATACCTCAGCGCACTGGAGCAGAGCAACCCGGGTGTCCAGGTCTGGCTCGTGGCCCCACCAGAGGATCCGATCGTCGTTGAACTGGTTCATCAGGCTGTTACGCAGCGGCCCGTCGCCGACGATCACCAACCGGCAGCCCTCCGGTGAAACCAGCCGCCAGGCCCGCAGCAGGGCTTCAACGTTCTTCTCCGTTGCAAGGCGTCCCATGTAGAGGAAAATCCGTTCTCGCCCCAGCCGTTGCCGCACCTGCTGATGCATCAGCGAAAGGGTGCCGGGGCTGGTGGGGCACCAGCGGTCGGGGTCCACACCATTGGGAATCACCGTCAGTCGATCGGCGGGAACGCCCAGGCGCTCGAGAAAGTCCGCCTGAAGCTGTGAAAACACGATCACCCGGTCGTAGCGGGCCAGGGCCGGTGCATACAGCTGGTACGTGAGCTGTTGGGTGCCCGCCGTCAGGTTGCGCAGGCCTGCATCGAAGGGGGGATGAAAGGTGGCCACCAGGGGCACGCCCAGCTGCTGACAGAGCTCCGGCAGGCGGAAATCCAGGGGGGAAAGGGTGAGGCTGGCGTGCACGAGATCGGGCTGCAGCCGCTCCAGGGATTCCCTCAGCTCCCGCTGTGCCCCGGGGGAAGGGATCGTGTAGACCTGCGATTTGACCAGGTAGGGCAGGCTGACGTCCGGGTCGTTGGCCAGCAGCGATGTGTCGTCGCGCTCCGGGCTGCGCGGGTTATCGAAATGGATGAAATGCACCTGATGCCCGCGTTTGCGCAGGGCCTCCGTGGTGCTGATCCCGTAGGACACATTCCCGCAGAAGGGAGACTTCTTGCCGAGCCACGCAATCTGCGCCAAGCGGGTTGGGCCTCCTCAGGCGAAAAGGCAAGTTAGCAGCGCTGCCACGGTCGTTCGATCAACGCTGCCACCAGGGCCAACCCCGCCAGCAGCCACAGCACCGGTTGAAGACCAATGCTGCTCACCAAGGTGCCCGCCAGCACCAGCGGCAGGCTCAGGGCGATGTTGATCAGGTTGTTCTGCAGTCCGAACACCCTGCCGCGCTCGGTTTCGGGGGTTTCTTCCTGAATCGTGGTCTGCGCGGGGATCGCCACCAGAGCTGCGCCGATGCCCAGGATTCCGCAGAGGCTCAGGGTGAAGGCCAGGGATCCCCGCAGCTGGCTGAGTAGCACCAGGGTCCACGTGATGGTTCCCAGGCCTGCTGCCGTGAGCCGGCGGCGGCTGAACCGATGGCCCAGCTGGGCGATCACCACAGCTCCGATCGCCATGCCCAGTCCACTCATGGCTAGCAGGGCACCAAAGCCTGAGGGCCCCAGGTTCTCGATCAAGGCAGCCAGCTGGAGGGCCAACACGTAAAGCGCTGCCAACAGGCTGTAGAGCAGCACCAGATGAATCATGGCGCCACGCACTGAAGGCACCCGGCGCAGCACCTGCAATCCTTCGCCGATCTCCGTCCACACCGATGTATTGGAGGGGGACTTGGGGGCTTCCTGCAGCTTCAGGCGCGACAGGCTGAGGGCCGCGAGGCCGTAACAGAGCGGAAGCAGCAGAAACTCGCCGCCATCGATGCCGATGATCGCCAGGCTGCTGTGCAGGGCACGAAGAATCGGTTCCCCCAGCGCGAAGCCCAGGATCGTTGCCCCCATGCTGGTGGCTTGGTAGAGGGAGTTGGCCGCCAACAGGTGATCTCCCGGCACCACCACAGGAATCGTGGCCTGTTCCGAGGGGGCGAAAAACTGGGTCAGGATCGACTCCAGGAAGGTCATGCCCACCAGCCCCCAGTAGCCCCAGGGCAGACCAAGCCAGACGGGCCCCGGCAGCAGACAGAGCGGTGCGAACACCACCAACAGGGCTCGGATGGCATTGCTGGCCACCATCACCCGACGCTTGGGCCAGCGGTCCGCCCAGACCCCAGCCACTGTTCCCAGCAGCATGGCCGGGATGGTGTTGGCCACAAAAATGCCTGTAGCCAGCAGGGTGATCACCTGGGTGCGTGTGCTGATGTCGAGGCCGTAATCCGAGGCCATCTCCGCCAGCACGCCACTTCCCTGCCCCTTCAGCAGCAGGTGCTGATCGATCAGGAAGACCATCAGCACGATGTAGAACTTGTCCGCCAGCTGGGAAAAGATCTGGCCCAGCCAGAGTTTGCGGAAGTCCTTGAGGCGTAGCACGGCTTCCAAGCCACGCTTTCCCTCCGGGTTGCTGCCGGTGGGCAGAGCGGGTTCAGGGGTGGTGAGGCTCGGTCCGCTCAAGGGGCAATTGCATCGCGGCCATGATGGCTCACGCGCCTGCCAGGAGTGTCTCTCGCAGCATGGCCAGGGCTTTGCTCGGTCGGTTCAGATGCGTCCGGCTCCAGATCTCAACCACCCGCAGCAGCCGGCGCCACACGGCTGGGGGGCCCATCAGCGCACCGTCTCGGCGACGGGGCAGGTCGGCCCGGGTGAGTCGCTGGAGCAGGGCCAGTTCGGAGGGATTCAGCTGAATCGCCGCCCCGGGCTGCTCATCAATCGCAAAGCCATCCTGCGGCAGAAGGCTGCAGCGCCAGTCCCACTGCCCCAGCGGTGGCTCCAGGGGATCGCCTGTGATGCAGCAGGTCTGCAACGGCAGTCCATAACCGCCCAGGGTGAGCAGATGGATGCAGGCCTGGACCGTGCCGGCCAGCACCAGCTCCGGGTCGGCTCGGTACTCCTCCAGGCGTTCGAGGTGCAGCTGCATCGTGTCCAGCAGCCCGTCCACAGGGTCCTGGGCCGCCAGTTGAAGGCATAGATCACACAGTGCCTGCGCCGCAGCCAGGGTTTCCAGCTGTTGCCCGAGGCCAGAAAAACTGCGCAGCACCCGCAGTTGTCGCACCCGGGCCAGGCCGCTTCGTCCTCCCACCTGCATTTCCAGCAGGGTGAGGGGGGCGGCGGCGGCCAGACTGCTCTTGGGACGTCGTGCTCCGGGAACGGCGAAGCGACTGACGCCCTCCGCATCACTGAGCAGGCTCAGCAGGCGGTCGTGTTCGCCGAGAGGGCCCACCTTGAGGGCGAGTCCGGTGAGGCGTCGTTCTGCCATTCAGGCCGCGGGGCGACGCTGGGCCTGCAGAAGAGCCGGCGCGCTGCTGGTGCCCAACAGATCGGCCCCCGCTAACAGCAGGTCTCCTGCGTGGCTGAGGCTATGGATCCCCCCGGCTGCCTTGATGGCGCAGCGTTTACGGATCAGTTGTTTCAACGCAAGGATCTGATCGGCATGGCAGGCCGGGCCAAAGCCGTTGCTGGTCTGCAGTCCCGCAGCACCAGCATCAATGGCGGCCTCCACGGCCAGTTCCAGCTGTTCGCTCTCCAGACGGGCCATGTCCAGGACGGCCCGCACGGGAAGCCCCAGCTCGCAGAGGGCGGCAAGTTCCTCTGCAAACGCGCCTGAATCACCGTTCGCCAAGGCGCTGAAATCGGGCACGACATCGAGCTCCTGGGCGCCATGGGCGGCACACCACTCCGCTTCCGCCAGCTTGAGCTCAGCGGGAATGGTTCCGAAGGGAAAGCCGATGACCGCCACCAGGCGAGGCCCTGCGTCTGTCGTCCCGATGCGTTCCCGCAGCAGCGGCAGCTGACGCGGTGTGGTGCAAATGGCCCGCACGCCCTCCTGCATCCCGGAATCACAGAGGGCTTGGAGCTGGTCCCGGGTCAGCAGGGGGTCGAGGATCGCCTGATCAAGCCGGGAGGGGAGGTCGGGGAGCTCTTGGGCTGGATCAGCCATGGCGGGCCGGGAGGTCACTCACGAGCCTGAATCACCCCATACCCACCATGGTTGCGGCGGTAGATCACCTGCAGCTGATCGCTTTCCTTCTCCCGGAACAGGTAAAAGTCGTGGTCGATCAGATCCAGTTGGCGGCGTGCTTCCTCCAGGCCCATGGGCGGCATGGCGAAATATTTGCGCCGCACTCCCGGATCCGGCAGTTCCGCCTCACGCCCTTGCAGAAGGGAGGCTTCAACGGGGGATGCATCGTTGACCACATCCGTGCTGGGGGTGTGGCTGGCGCTGTGGCCGTGGCTGTGGTGGTGATCGCTGTGGCGTTCCTTCCAGCGACGCAGTTGGCGGGCCAGTTTTCCTGCGGCCAGATCGATGCTGGCGTATAGGTTTTCACTGCGTTCCTGGGCGCGTATCACCGTGCCGTTGGCAAAGACCGTCACCTCGGCTGTCTGCTGCGGCACCCGGGGATTGCGAGCCACCGAGAGATGGACGTCTGCCTCGCGCACAGCATCACCGAAGTGCGATGTGGCCCGCTCCAACTTGGTTTGGGTGTAATCCCGCAACGCTGGCGTGATCTCGAGGTTGCGACCATGGATCAGCAACTTCATGCCTCACTCCTGTGCCGGTTGTTATCGGCAAATTAGATACGGCGCACGATTCGGCCCACCCCCAGCGTGCATTTCTTTTCGAGCCCGGTGATCCGGTTCGATTCGATGCCGCCTGGTCGGCGCAACAGCGCTGGCAGAGAACTCTTCTTGCTGATCCATCGGCTCCGGAGGCGGTCTGGATCCTGCAGCACCAGACCTGCTACACCCTTGGCCGTGGTGCCAGCGAGGAGCACCTGCATTTTGATCCCGCTGACCCACCGGCACCCCTGTATCGGATCGATCGGGGCGGGGAGGTGACCCATCACCTCCCCGGCCAACTGGTGGCCTACCCGGTGTTGGACCTTCAGCGCCGCACGCCCGATTTGCACTGGTATCTGCGTCAGTTGGAACAAGTCGTTCTGGATGTTCTGGCGGAGTTGGGCCTGGAGGGTCAGCGTCTGCCGGGGTTGACCGGCCTCTGGTTGGACAACCGCAAGGTTGCCGCCATCGGTGTGGGCTGTCGCCGCTGGATCACCCAGCACGGCCTGGCCCTCAACGTTGATTGCTCGATGCAGGGGTTTGAGCGAGTCACCCCCTGTGGGCTCACCGGTCGTGCGGTTGGGCGGCTTGCGGACTGGTTGCCAGGGCTGACGTCGGCTGAGGTGCAGCCGTTGCTGCGGCAAGCCCTGGCCCATCGTTTCGGTCTGGTCTGGGAGGAGGAAGCGAGATAGACCTGAGCTGTTTGAACCCCTGCCTCGGATGACGGCCAGCTGGAGCCCGACAACCCGTGAAACGGACGCTTTGCAGCGTCATGCCCATGTTCAGAAGTTGCAGAGGGTCGATGCGGTGTGGCCCTGGCTCGCCGACCGCCACGGGCTGATTGCCGCCGTCGATGCGCCCCATGCTGCGCATCCCGAACGCTTCAATTTCGGCGAGCTGGCGGAGCGCATCGCCACCGCTGCTTCCGCCTTTCGGCGCCATGGCGTGAAGGATGGGGATGTGGTGGCTCTGTTTGCTGAGAACAGCCCCCGCTGGCTGGTGGCGGATCAGGGCCTGATGCGTGCCGGTGCCGCTGATGCCGTGCGCGGTGCCTCGGCCCCGGTGGAGGAGCTGCGCTACATCCTTTCGGATTGCCGGGCGACGGCCCTGGTGGTGCAGAACGCTGATGTGTGGCGTCGTCTGGCCCTTCCCCCAGAGCAAAGGGCTCAGCTGCGTTTCGTGCTTCAGCTGGAAGGGGAGCCTGCCGAGGGCGCCATGGGCTGGGAGGCGTTTCTAGCGTCAGGGGCCGGCCTCGATCCCGTTGGCCCGGCGGGGGGGCGAGACGCCGTGGCCACTGTTCTGTACACCTCGGGTACGACCGGCCAACCCAAAGGGGTCCCGTTGACCCACGCCAACCTGCTGCATCAGATGAGCTCACTGGCCTGTGTGGCCTATCCCGAGCCCGGTGCTCCGGTGCTGAGTGTGTTGCCCATCTGGCATGCCTACGAGCGCAGTGCCAGCTACTTCTTCCTCTCCTGCGCCTGCACGCAGACCTACACAACCATCAAGCAACTGAAGAAGGATCTGCCGCGGGTCCGGCCGATCGCGATGGCCACCGTGCCGCGGCTGTGGGAGGCGGTTCAGGCTGGATTTGAGGATGTGCTCAAGACCTTCTCCCCCTCCCGGCAGCGCCTGCTGCGGGCGGCGTTGGCCAACAGCGCTGCCCAGCGCAAAGCCGTGCGCACGGCGCGCAACCTCCTGCTGGAACCGGTATCAGCGGCCGGCCGGCTGCGTGCCTGCGGCTCCGCGGCCCTGCGCTGGCCCCTGCACGCCCTGGCCTCGACCTTGATCTGGCCGAAGCTGCGTCGCCAGCTCAGTGGCGGTCAGCTCGCCTATCCGATCAGTGGTGGCGGTGCCATTGCGCCCCACATCGATTCCTTTTTTGAAGCCGTGGGGATTGAGCTGCTGGTGGGCTATGGCCTCACCGAAACCAGCCCTGTGGTGAGTTGCCGCAGGCCCTGGCGCAACATCCGCGGCAGCTCCGGGCTGCCGATGCCCCAGACCGAATTCCGGATCGTCGATCCCGACAACGGCCAGCCCCTGGGCTTCCGGCAACGGGGGCGGGTGATGGTGCGGGGCCCCCAGGTGATGGCGGGCTACCTCGGCAAACCCGAGGCCAGCGCCAAGGTTTTCGATGCCGCGGGATGGTTTGACACCGGCGATCTCGGCATGCTCTTGCCGGATGGTTCGGTGGCCCTCACCGGACGGGCCAAGGACACGATTGTGTTGAGCAGTGGTGAGAACATCGAGCCCGGCCCCCTGGAAGAGGCCCTGGTGGCCAGCCCACTGATCGAGCAGGTGATGCTGGTGGGTCAGGACGAACGCCAGCTCGGTGGCCTGATCGTTCCCCGTGCTGAGGCGATCGTGGCCTGGGCGGCTGAAGCCGGCGTGAGCGTGGCGCAGGATCTGGGCGGCCAACCTGGTGATCCGGCCCTTCTTCGTTTGTTGATGCGCGAATGTAACCGCTTGCTCAAGCAGCGGTCGGGTTCCCGGGGTGATGAACGGCTGGCCGGGGTGGTGCTTGTGGATCCCTTCAGCATTGAGAACGGACTCCTGACCCAGACCCTGAAGCAGCGCCGTGATCGCATCACCAGCCGCGATCAGCAGTTGATCGATGGCCTTTACGGACGTTGACCGCGCCTGATGAAGCTTGGGGGGTGGTCGGTTGTCCGGTGATTGACCCCACGTGAAAGGGCTGACACGCTTTGGCCGTCTCCCAAGAACCCATGTCCGACGGCACCTCCCTGACGATCAAGCGTCCGATCACCGTCCGCGCCGTCGTGACGCCCACCTGGAAAGAAGAAGCAGAGCGCGAGCTCAGCAATGGCATCGCCACCGCTGACCAACAGCTGGCTCAGCTGGAACAGGAAGGTCAGGACGTGGTGGACCAGGTGCGTCGTCAGAGCGCCAACCCCCTTGATCCCCGCGTGCAGGATCAGGTGGCGCAGATCCAACAGCAGGTGGCGGCCAAGCGCGCCGAGCTGGAGGAGCAGAAGCGCAACCTGCTTCAGCAGCAGGCCCAGGTGCGTGAGCTGGAGATGGACCAGATCGTTGAGCAGGGTCAGCTGGAGAGCAGCTGTGAGCTGAAGGTCGGCGACAACCTGGTGCAGAAGATGCAGTTGGCCATCGTTGTGAAGGATGGCGTTGTGCAGTCGATTGAGGAAGCCTGATCGGCTTGCCTCTGCTGACTCGTAAACTCCCCTGATCTGCCCTCCCGGAGACGGTTTTGGCGACCACAGACATCTTCATGCCTGCCCTCAGCTCCACCATGACGGAGGGGAAGATCGTGGAGTGGCTGAAACAGCCCGGAGACAAGGTGGCTCGGGGCGAGTCGGTTCTTGTCGTTGAGTCCGACAAAGCGGACATGGACGTTGAGTCGTTCCAGGACGGCTATCTCGCAGCGGTCCTGATGCCTGCTGGCAGCACGGCACCGGTGGGCGAAACCATCGGTCTGATTGTCGAAACAGAGGCTGAGATCGCCGACGCGCAGGCCAAGGTCCCCAGCGCTCCTGCTGCTGCGCCAGCCTCTGCACCGGCTCCGGTTCCCACGCCAGCTGCGGTTCAGACCCCAGCTCCGACTCCTGCCCCGGCACCTGTTGCTGCCCCTGCACCGTCGGCACCTGTGGTGAACGACGGTCGCATCGTGGCCAGCCCCCGGGCCAAGAAGCTGGCCTCCCAGATCGGTGTGGACCTGGCCACCGTGCGCGGCAGCGGCCCCCACGGCCGGATTCAGGCCGAAGACGTGGAGCAAGCCTCCGGTCAGCCCATCTCCGTGCCCCGGGTGGCGGAAGGAACGGCCCCCGCTGCTTCCTCGGCTGGCGCAGCAGCAGCAGCAGCGGCCCCGTCGGCTCCGGCGGGCAATAGCTTTGGTCGGCCAGGCGAGACCGTGGCCTTCAACACCCTCCAGGGTGCGGTGAACAAAAACATGGAGGCGAGCCTTGCGGTTCCCTGCTTCCGCGTTGGTTACACAATCACCACCGAGAAGCTGGATGCCCTCTACAAACAGGTGAAGCCCAAGGGCGTCACGATGACGGCGCTGCTGGCCAAGGCTGTGGCCGTCACCCTGGCGCGTCACCCCCAGGTGAATGCCGCCACCACCGCTGCCGGCATGGCCTATCCAGCCGACGTGAACGTGGCTGTCGCTGTGGCGATGGAAGACGGTGGCTTGATCACGCCGGTGCTGCGTAATGCCGATCGCACCGATCTCTACGAGATGTCGCGTCAGTGGGGTGATCTGGTCAAGCGCTCCCGCAGCAAGCAGCTGCAGCCGGAGGAGTATTCCACGGGCACCTTCACCCTCTCCAACCTCGGCATGTTCGGTGTTGATCGCTTCGACGCGATCCTTCCCCCAGGCACCGGGGCCATTCTCGCCGTCGCTGCATCACGCCCCACGGTGGTGGCGAACAAGGACGGCTCCATCGCCGTCAAGCGTCAGATGCAGGTGAACCTGACGGCGGATCATCGCGTGATTTACGGCGCCGACGGTGCCGCATTCCTGAAGGATCTTGCCGATCTGATCGAGAACCGTCCAGAAAGCCTGGCGCTCTGATCGGTCGCCCGCGTGCCTGACCCCAGGGACCTGCAACTCAGCAGCTACGACTACCCGCTGCCGCCTGAGCGCATCGCTCAGGCACCGGTTGAGCCCCGCCACAGCGCTCGCTTGTTGATGGTTCCCCCCCAGGGGGAGCCATCAATGGATGCTGCTCACGGCCAGGTGTGGGATCTGCTCGAGCAGCTGCAGCCTGGTGATCTGCTGGTGGTGAACGACACCCGGGTGTTGAAGGCCCGCCTGGCGGTGCGTCGTTCCGGGGGTGGGCTGTCCGAGTTGCTGGTGCTGGAGCCGCGGGGGGAGGGCCGCTGGCTTTGCCTGGCCCGTCCTGCCAAGCGCATGCGGCCCGGCGACAGCCTCACGATTGATGGCACTTCGATCAGCCTGACGGTGCTTGCAGAAGACCCCGCCAGTGGTGGACGGGTGGTGCAGTTCCCCAGTGATTGCAGGGATGCCGAAACCATTGAGGGTTTGCTCAATGACGTGGGCGAGGTGCCTCTACCGCCCTACATCGAACGGCACGACCCCAGCGACAGCCAGCGCTATCAGACCCGTTACGCCGACCGCCCCGGTGCGGTGGCCGCCCCGACGGCGGGGTTGCATTTCAGTGATGAACTGTTGGCGGGCTTGCAGAAGAAAGGGGTGGATCTAGCCCGGATCACCCTGCATGTGGGCCTCGGCACCTTTCGCCCCGTTGAAACGGAAGACCTCACCGCCTTGGAGTTGCACAGTGAATGGGTGGATGTCAGCCCTGCTGTGGTGGAGTCGGTGCAGGCTTGTCGAGGCCGGGTGATTGCGGTGGGCACCACGAGTGTTCGTGCCCTGGAGGGGGCCGCTCAAGCCCATGGCGGTGTTCTAAAGCCCTACACCGGGCCGGTGGATCTGGTGATTCAGCCGGGCTATCAGTTCAAGGTGATTCAAGCCCTGCTCACCAACTTCCATCTGCCCAAAAGCTCTCTGCTGCTGTTGGTGAGTGCCCTGATCGGCCGGGAAACCCTGTTGAAGCTCTACGCCGAAGCGATTGAAAGGAGCTATCGCTTCTTCTCCTATGGCGATGCCATGTGGATTGATGCAGCGGCGGTGCAGCCCCAGGCCCGCCCACCAGCACGCTGAGACCTGAACGGTTCACGGTGAGGCCATAAAAAAAAGCCCCGTCAACGACGGGGCCAAGGCTTCTGGTGGAGCCAGCTCAGACAGCCACCGGTTGCTCGATGATGCCGGTCGGAACTTCAGCAAACATCACCGAGGAGAGGTAACGCTCGGCCAGGTCGGGCAGCACCACCACGATGGTTTTGCCGGCGTACTCATCTTTCTCGGCCAGACGAATGGCGGCTGCAGCGGCGGCACCGCAGGAGATGCCCACCAGCAGGCCTTCCTCCTGGGCCAGGCGCAGGGCCATGGCAACGGACTCCTCGTTGGTCACCTGCTCCACCTTGTCAACCACGGAGAGGTCGAGGTTCTGGGGGATGAAGCCGGCACCGATGCCCTGGATTTTGTGGGGACCGGGTTTGACGGCCTCACCGTTCATGGTCTGGGTGATCACCGGGCTGTTGGTCGGTTCAACGGCCACAGATTCGATCGCCTTGCCCGCTTCATTCTTGATGTAACGGGAGACGCCGGTGATGGTGCCGCCGGTGCCGACGCCGGCCACGAGCACGTCAATGGCGCCATCGCAGTCGTTCCAGATTTCAGGACCGGTGGTCTTGAAGTGGATTTCGGGGTTGGCGGGATTGTCGAACTGGCCGGGCATGAAGTACTTGGCCGGATCGCTATCAGCGATTTCCTTGGCCTTGGCGATCGCGCCGGGCATGCCTTTGGCGGCCTCGGTGAGGATCAGTTCAGCCCCGAGCACGGCCATGACCCGACGCCGCTCGATCGACATCGACTCGGGCATCGTCAGGATCAGCTTGTACCCGCGGGCTGCGGCGGTGAAGGCCAGAGCGATGCCGGTGTTGCCGGAGGTGGGCTCAACAATCACCTTGCCCTTGGTGAGCTTTCCGCTCTTTTCTGCGTCCCAGATCATGTTGGCGCCGATCCGGCATTTGACGCTGTAGGCGGGGTTGCGCCCCTCAACCTTGGCCAGCACAGTGGCCTTGCAGTTTTTGGTGACGTTGTTCAGCTTGACCAGCGGAGTGTTGCCGATGGCCTGGCTGTTGTCGTCGTAAATGCGGGACATGGAGCTGCTGTAGAGGGGCCCGAAGAAAACAAACTAATGATCGAAAGCCTCTCCTCACCCGGTTGTTAAGGGCTTTTTCAGAGTCTCACCGGACTCTTCGTCAGCAAACGCTTGCTCAAATCGCATCCACAGTGCCTCGGGGTCTTCCAGACCGACGGACACCCGGAGCAGATCAGCCGGCACACCGCATTGCTCCGCCCAGCTCAGTTCGTAGTAGTGGGCCAGCTGGGTGTAGGGGCACACCAGACTGAAATAGGTGCCAAGGCTGGGGCCTTTGCTGATCCGAAGCGCGTCGTAAACCCTTTTGGAGTGCTCTTGGCCTCCCTTCAGTTCAAAGGAGAGCAGGCAGCCGTGGCCAGCTCCGCTGCGCATCAAGGCGCGGAAGTTGGGGCAGCTCTTTGGATGCAGCACCCGCTTCACGGCTGGATGGGCTTCGAGCCGTTCCGCCAGAAGCAGGGCGTTCGCATCGAGTTGCGGCACCCGCTGGAGCACATCCCGGCTGGCGATCTCCAGGGCGATGGCATCGGCATCGCTGAGGGGGGCGATGGCTGGAACCGCCGCCAGCAGGGAGGCCGCCCAGGGCGACTGTGGGCTCACCAGCACACTGCCCGCCATCACATCACCGCGGCCGGCGAAGCTCTTGGTGAGTGAGGTGAAGATCAGATCGGCGTAGGGCAGGGCGTTGAGGTTGATGCCGGTGCCGATCGTGTCATCGGCAATCACTGGAATGCCGCGGCTGCGGGCCAGGGCCGACACGCCTGGCAGATCCATGCAGCGCAGCAGCGGATTGCTGGGCAGCTCCACAATCACGGCCGCCGGCTGGAGCTGATCCAGGGCCGCTTCCACCTCGGCGAGGCTCTGCGGTTGCAACAGCTCGCCACCGTGAAACACCACCTGCGGCTGCTTCAGCACATCCACATAGGGGAAGCCCAGCTGCAGCGTGGGCTTCCCCGGCCGCAGCGTCTGGATGGCGCTGAGGGCCGCATACAGACCGGCCATTCCCGCTGGATGCAGGCTGATCTGCTGGGCGTCGACGCCATGGATGCCAGCCAGGCGCTTTCGAATCAGCTCGCGGGCTGCGTCGCCGGATGTGCTGCTGGGGGATGTCTCTTTCCCCAGGGCGATGGCGGCCTGGCGAGAGGAGATGCCCAGGCCGGTGTGCTGCCAGAACGCTTTGGCATGGGGGCTCGCCGCTGCATCACTGCGCAGGCAGGTCATCCCAGCAATGGCAATCAGCTCCGAGCGGCTCTCCGGTGCCTTGCGTTGGCAGTGGGCCAGAGCGGCCTGGGCTGCCGCTTCGGTGGGATAGGGCCAGACCGTGGTGCCTGCAAGTTCCGAAGGCTGAACCAGTTGTCGGATCAGCGGATGCAGGCCGAAGCGGGGATAGATCGTCTGCAGGGCATCGCGGCAGGCCGGATCCTTTTCCTCGTAGGCGATTACATCGCGCCAGCGCGGCAGCGCCACAGACACCGCATGGGGGGAGTCGGGCAAGGGATGGCCGAGATCAGAGCCCTGCCAGGCCGGATCGCTGAGCAGATTGCGGGGACTCACGCCAGCAGCTCCAGGGCCTGGTCCAGATCGGCCTGGAGATCGGCGAGGTCTTCGCAGCCCACCGAGAAGCGCACCAGGCCGTCGTCGATGCCCAGCTTGGCCTTCACCGCGGCGGATACCGCCGCGTGGGTCATGGTGGCGGGGTGGCAGATCAGGCTTTCGATGCCGCCCAGGCTTTCGGCCATGGTGAACCAGCGCAGTTGTTTGCAGAGGGCATAGGTCTGCTCCTGGCTGGCGTCGAAGCTAACCGTCACGATGGCGCCACCGGCACGCATCTGACGGGTTGCCACCTGATGCTGGGGGTGATCACTGCGGTGGGGGTAACGGACCCAGTTCACCTTGGCGTGCCCCGCCAGCTGATCGGCCAGGGCCGCGGCATTGGCCATCTGCTGCTTGAGCCGCAGCGGCAGGGTTTTGATGCCCCGCGTGATCAGCCAGCAATCAAAGGGGGAGGGCTGCAGGCCCAGGGCCTTCTGGGAGAACACCATCTTCTGGTGCCACTCGGGATCGTTGGTGCACACGGCTCCACCGAGGGCATCGGAGTGGCCGTTGATGTATTTGGTCGTGCTGGTGAGCGAGAGGGTGGCACCCAGCTCCAGGGGGCGCTGCACCAGGGCGGTGGCAAAGGTGTTGTCCACCACCACTGGGATGCCGAGGGGTTGGGTGATGGCGCAGACCGCCTCCAGGTCGATCACCTTGAGCAGGGGATTCGTGGGGCTCTCCAGCCACACCATCGCCGGCTTCTGGGCTTGGATCTGCTCCAGTGCGGCCGGCTGGGTGAAGTCCACCCACGCGGTTTTCAGGCCGAACTTGGCGAACACCTGCTCGAACAGCCGTACGGTGCAGCCGTAGAGGTTCTCTTCGCAGAGCACCAGATCGCCCTGCTTCAGCTGGGACACCACGGCGGTGATGGCGCTGACGCCGGAGGCGAAGACGGTGGCGTGGGCGCAACCTTCAACCGAAGCGAGCACCCCATCAAGGATGCGGAAGTTGGGGTTGCCGGAACGGGTGTAATCAAATCCGCCAGCGTTGCCATGGGCAAAGGTGCTTGTAGGGAAGATCGGCGGCATCACCGTGCCGGTGTCTCCCGCAAAGCTGTCGCCGTGGTGGATCACCCGGGTGTTCAGGCCTGTGTTCACGGACGATCCATCGATTCGGACAGGCTAAGAAATCGCCTCTCCCATCCCAATAAAAAAACCCCCGCCGTGTGACGAGGGTTGATGACGATCGTTTGGGTTGAAACGGTGGATCAGTCGAGGTCGGGCATGCCGAGCACAGGCTCAGCCTTGCGGTCGATGCCTTTCTCGAAGCCAGCAGCAGCAGCGCGAGCGCGGCCGGCGTGCCAGAGGTGACCAACCAGGAAGAAGAAGGCGAGCACGAACTGCGTTGCACCCAGCCACTGGCGGAGGTTCACGTAGTTCACCGAGTTGGGTTCGGTGATGATGCCGCCCACGGAGTTGATCGAGGCGTTGGGAGCGTGGGTCATGTACTCAGCCGCACGGCGCACTTGCCAGGGCTGAATGTCGTTCTGCAGCTTGTCGAGGCTGAGACCGTTGGGGCCACGCAGGGGCTCCAGCCAGGGACCACGGAAGTCCCAGAAGCGCATGGTTTCACCGCCGAAGATGATTTCACCGGTGGGTGAGCGCATCAGGTACTTACCAAGGCCGGTGGGGCCCATGGCGGAACCGATGTTGGCGCCAAGGCGCTGGTCACGCACCAGGAAGGTGAAGCTCTGAGCCTGGGATGCCTCAGCGTTGGTGGGGCCCCAGAACTCGGAGGGATAAGCGGTGTTGTTGAACCAGATGTAGGCCGAAGCGATGAAGCTCATGAAGCTCAGAGCGCCAAGGCTGTAGCTCAGGTAGGCCTCACCGTTCCAGATGAAGGCGCGACGCACCCAGCCGAAGGGCTTGGTGATGGCGTGCCAGATGCCACCGAAGATCAGGGTCAGACCCAGCCAGATGTGGCCACCGATGATGTCCTCCATGGAGTTCACACCGATGATCCAGCCCTCGCCACCGAAGGGAGCGCGGAACAGGTAACCGAAGATCACGCCCGGATCGAGGGTCGGGTTGGTGATCATGCGGACGTCACCGCCGCCGGGGGCCCAGGTGTCGTAGACGCCGCCGAAGAACATGGCCTTGAAGACCAGCAGCAGGCAGCCGACGCCCAGAAGGATGAGGTGATAACCAATGATGTTGGTCATCTGGTTCTTGTCACGCCAATCCTGGGAGAAGAAGGAGGAATAGTTCTCCAGGATCTCCGGACCACGCAGGGCGTGATAGAGGCCGCCGAGGCCGAGCACGGCGGAGCTGATCAGGTGCAGGACACCGACCACAAAGAAGGGGAAGAGATCAGTGACCTCACCGCCGGGACCCACGCCGTAGCCAAGGGTGGCGACGTGGGGCATGCAGATGAAGCCCTGCTCGTACATGGGCTTGTCGAAGGTGAAGTGGCTCACCTCGAACAGCATCATTGCGCCGGCCCAGAAGACCATCAGACCAGCGTGGGCCACGTGGGCACCAAGCAGACGGCCGGACAGATTGATCAGGCGGGCGTTGCCGGACCACCAGGCATACCCGGTGGAGGGAAGGTCTTTGCCGCCAGTGGCGCCAAGACCGGGATTAGAGAGCGTTACCACGGGGCAGAACCTCTTCAGGGAAGACGAAGTTTTCGTGCGGCTGGTCAGCCGGTGCCATCCAGGCACGCAGACCTTCATTCAGAAGGATGTTCTTTGTGTAGAAGGTCTCGAATTCGGGATCT